>ENA-UERG01000144-UERG01000144.1-human-gut-metagenome-genome-assembly--contig:-NODE-144-length-66635-cov-11.351738_pt1 | contig 66635 bp, 52 predicted proteins | sample MGYA00242954_ERZ507954 | MGnify/ENA primary metagenome ERZ507954 (study PRJEB26167, sample SAMN06115478) | human gut metagenome | host: Homo sapiens | place: China:Sichuan | collected 2015-01-21...
TTGTCGCGGGATTCGCGGGGGAAATACATTTCCCCCGCACCCCCATTTCTTACTCTGTGCCGGGCTTTCATTTCCCGCTGGTTGCGTCCTTGCCGCCCGCTTCGCGGGCTGCGGCAGAGGGCCTTCGCCCCACTGCGTTCACATCCGCTGCGCGGCGCCTGCCGCGCTTTTTTTGCCGGGCGGCAATGCTGTTTCGTTTCACATACCCGTTATTATGCGCAAACCGTTCACTTTGATCGAACTTCTGGTCGTCATCGCCATCATCGCCATACTCGCGGCCATGCTGCTGCCGGCGTTGAATAAAGCGCGTGACCGGGCCAGAAGCACCACCTGCCTCAACAATCTCAAGCAAATCGGTCTCGGCGCCCGGATGTACGGCGACGATCATAAAAACATCATCCCGACCAGCATTCAGCTTCCCGACTGGGGACAGCATTACAACTGGGGCGGAATCTGGACGAATTTTCTCGCCGGAGGCGAATGGGATAAAAATCTTTCGCAGGGAAAAAAGACCGGCTACGGAAATTACATTTCCTGGAAGACCGTATCCTGCCCGGCGGCCCCGAGCCATACCATTATCGGACGGACGGTCTACGGCGGCATCGACTGGCCGAGTGACGGCGTCCCCGCGTCCATTCTGGACACCTTCGGCAGGTTCGGAGAATATTACCTGGATAACGGCTTTCTGGGGCAGTTCGTCCGCGCCGGACGCATGAAACGGCCGGGCATGACTCCGCTTTTCGCCGACACCTTTTTTGTAGAGGGCAATACGCAAGTTTTCCATCGCTTCAGAACGCATAATTACTGGGCCTGGCAGATGGGCCTGTTCGGAGAAGTTCACTCCGGCCGCGGCGGATGCGTGTTCGCCGACGGCCATGCGGCGCAGGTGAGCGGGAAATGGCTGCAGAACTCCGAGCTTCGGCTCTCCCAGTATTTCGACGTCAACGGATTCCGCCGGACGCTTTAGAGGCCGCCGGCGACAACAGGTCCATTCAAACAAATCAGAGGATAAAAAAACATGATGAAATTGGGTTCATGTGCCGCCGCCCTTCTGCTGGCGGCAAACCTGGCCGCAGCCGACAAACAGCTTTTCAGCATCGCCCGGAACGGAGCCGTTTTCGCCCCGTTCAACAAGACCGACAAGGTGAGAACAGTAGGCGACAGGCTCTCGCTTGAGCTGCCGCCCAGAGGAGGCCGCTGGCAGGGAACGATCATCACACCGAAAAAAGGAGAACAGTATTTCGACCTGTCCGAAGGCGCGATTCTGGCTGTGGACGTCAAAAACAACAACCCCTATCCGATGCAGCTCCGAATGGAGATCGTCAATCTGAAGGAAGGACAGGACTCGAACGCCTTCGCTCATATCGCCTATTCTTCGATCGCGCTGCTCCCCGGAGAAAAAGCGCCGCTGCGCGTCCGCTACGGCCGCGCCGTCAAAGAGAGTTCGGCGTGGGCTCCGGAGGGAATGCAGCGTCTCCCCGACGGTTTCGTCAAGGGCGATCACAAAATCGTGCCGGATCAGGTCGCCCAGCTCCGCATCTGGACGAGCAATCCCGACGCCGACAGGCCGATGCGCTTTGAGCTCTCCAACTTCCGCGTGGAAGAACCGGTGAAACCGCTTCCCGAAGCATTGAAGAGCAAGGAGGCCTTCTATCCCTTCATCGACCGGTTCGGCCAGTACAAACATGCCGACTGGCCCGGCAAGGTGACCGATGTCGCCCAGCTCGGAGAGCGCAAGCTGGCGGAAGACCGCGAACTCGCCGCCCATCCCGCCATTCCCGGCCGGAACCGGTTCGGCGGATGGGCGGACGGGCCGACTTTCGAGGACAAGAAAGGCGGCTGGGGCACGGTCAAGTACAAGGGGAAATGGTTCCTCACCGACCCGGAAGGCAAACTCTTCTGGTCGCTTGGCATCAACTCGATCCAGCTGATCGAAGACCCGACCGGCATCTCCTATCGAGAAAATTACTTCGAGGAACTCCCCCCGAACGAAGGAGCGAAAAAGCAGTTCTACACCCGAAAAGCCTTCCCCCGTTTCGGCTTCTATAAAGGCAAGGGCGGCAACCAGGACACCAATATCCTGCAGTTCTATTTCATGCTCCACAACGTCAGCCTGAAATACGGCGACAATTACGCGCAGAAATATCTCGACCGCTCCCAGGCACGCCTCCGCAGCTGGGGTTTCAATACCAACGGCAACTGGCTTGATCCCGACATTCTGAACCGGTCCCACCTGCCTTATATCACCTGCATTACGTTCAAAAAGTTCTATCAGGTGATCGAAGGCTGTGAACTGATCGGATGGCAGAAGTTCCCGGACGTCTTCAATCCGAATTTCGCCGCGGGGATCGCCGATGCTCTGCGCGGCCATCACAGGAATACCGTTACCGATGAAAACTGCATCGGCTACTTTGTGGACAATGAACTTTCCTGGGGAAAAACCGATACTTTTCTCGCGGAAGGCGCGCTGCGTTCTCCAGCCTCCCAGCACGCAAAGGCCGCGTTGACGGAGTTCTGCCAAAATAAATATGCCGATATCGCCGGACTCAACAAAGTCTGGGGGACCGCTTACAAGAACTGGGAGGATTTCCGCGCCTCCACCGCCATGCCCGCCGAACCCGGAAGGGCGCGGGCGGATCTGGAGGAGTTCAACGACGTTATCGTCAACCGCTACTTCCGGACCTGCAAGGAGGTCATCAACCGCGAAGCCCCCGGCAAGCTCTACTTCGGCTGCCGCTTCAATGACCGCAATGAAAAAGTGATCGCCGCTTCCGCCAGATATCTCGACGGATGCTCGTTCAACCTTTATCGCCCGGAGATCAGCGCCTGGCGCCTTCCGGCCGGAGTCGACATGCCGGTGATCGTCGGCGAGTGGCACTACGGCACCGCCGCCAACGGCCCGGCGCATCCGGGACTGCAGCCCGCGGCCAATCAGGTCGAGCGCGCCCGCGGTTTCGACCGCTATGTCCGCAGCGCCCTGTGGAATCCGCAGATCGCCGGCGTGCATTACTTCAAGTACACCGACCAGATGGCGACCGGACGGCCCGCGGACGATGAGAACATTCAGTGCGGCTTCGTCGATGTGACCGACACCCCGTACCGGGAGATGGTTGAAGCCGCGCGCAAAGTCAGCTCCGACATGTACCGTTACCGGACTTCGGTCAACACCGCGGCCGGAAATTGACCATGCGCGATATCCGCGCCAGGCGGCCGTAAAGGCGATACGGCCGCAGTTTTTGCGCGACGACAAGAGAAATACGGGCGGAACCGCAGCCATGCGGATTCCGCCCGTTCCGCGCCCCCAGTCCGGTCAACAGCTCCGCGGCGGGGCCGGATTGCCGCGCTTCGCCCTCAGGCGGCGGCAGGTCCGCCAAACCGCCGGCGCCGGCCATGCCGGTTCGACATGCAATATTCCCTCCTGATTCGAACCGCACATTGATCATTATACTCCACAATTTCCGCCGTTCCATGCAAGAATGATCATTTAACGAAACTTTATGAAAATCCATGAATTGGTTTCCGCCTGATTTTATAGTATAATATTTGCAGAGGCAAATTCGTTGGAACACACACCTCACCAAAAAAACGGAGGCTAATCATGCATCGAAAACCATTTACCCTCATCGAGCTGCTGGTCGTCATCGCCATCATCGCCATACTCGCGGCCATGCTGCTGCCGGCGCTGAATCAGGCGCGGGCCAGCGCCCGGAAGGCGAGCTGCGTAAACAACCAGAAGCAGGTCATGCTCGGGCAGATCCAGTATGCGAACGACAACCGGGACCAGATGGTCGTCTGCGCCAAATACAAGAACAGCAGCGTGCCGGAGACCTTCGTCACGATCCTGACCCGGATCCAGAGCAATACCGGCGGAATGGAGACGCTCGACGACGGCGCCGCCTCCTATCTGCCGTTCAAAATCCTCTCCTGCCCGTCCCATCCGAACAACGGCCAAGTCAGTGTCTGGAGCGGAACCTACGGCATGTGGAAGCTGAAGGGCATCAGCGACCGCAGCACCGAAGCGGGATACATCTTCAATTCGACCACCGACATCCCTGCCGACTGGTGCAACGTCACCATCCTGCCGAGGCGCGCCAAATCCCCGAGCACGACTTTCATCCTCGCCGACACGCTCCGCTCCGCTGCCGCCGGAGCCAACATGGGCAAACAGTTCTACTACTTCTTCCCGGGTGGAGCCGCCGAAAACTCCGGCGTCGGGCTCGTGCATAACGAACGCGCGAACTGCGGCTTCATCGACGGCCACGTCGCCGCGATGGGAGCGACCGAGATGAACCAGACCCCGACCAAGCTGAAGTACTACGTCAACGGCAGCTTCGCCGCCCGGACCATATAAGGAGAATATTACCATGCGCAGACACTGGCACTACCTCCTTTTCGCGGCGTTCCTGCTCCCCGCAGCGATCGCCGCCGCCCCGACCGAAAAAATCGGCATATCACCGAAACTCCCCGGCTGGCGCTTCAGCAACGGTCCGGAATACCCCGGCGCCTCGGGGAGCGCGAACTACTCCGGCGGCGGCATCATGCTCAACGGAGACTTCAGCAGAGGCGGCAGTTACGTCGGCGTGTTCCACGAGGTGTCGAATCCGGATTTCAACGAGCTCCGGTTCAGGATCAAAGCCTCGGTGAAACAGCTGGCGGTCCGTTTCCGCGATTCGAAGGGACAGGTGCACCAGCACTTCATTTCGGTCGGACTCGATTCGCCGGGCTGGATCGAACTGGCCGTTCCGGTCGCCGGCTCCCCGCGCCACCACTGGGGCGGGGCGAATGACGGCATCCTGCGCGGTCCGGTCACCGAAATCGGCTTTGTGGTCCACAAGGATCATTTCAACCGTCCGAAGGGACGCGCCGCAATCAGGGACGTCAGGCTGTGCCGGAACGACACGCCGCCGCAGGTCCCGCTCGACATCGCGAAATTCGATGCGTCGAAGACCACCGTCAACGGACAGGCCTCGATCCGGAAGGAGAAGGATGCGCTGATCATCGAAATTCCGGGCGGCCAGAGCTTCACCTGGCCCGGCGTGAACCTGAAGCCCCAGAACGGCGGCTCCTACTTCGACCTCTCCGGCGGTTCGGTGCTGGCGATGGATGTGACGAACCTGGCGGGATATCCGGCCACCTTCCGCTGCCAGATCGAGAATCTCGGCGCCGACGGGCGTGAATTCTGCGTCAAGGGCGGCCGCGGTTTCGAGGCCGGCGAAACCGCCACCATGCGCATCCGTTTCTACCGCGACGGTATCGCGCCGGACGATGTCGTTTTCGAAGGCGTGCTGAATCCGTTCGAGGGGCTGCGCGGCGCAAACAACCTCGACGTGAAGAAGGTCACCAACATCATGCTGTTCGAACGCTCCCCGGCGCGCGACCTGAAATTCGCGGTCCGCAACATCCGGCTTGAGGAGCCCTGGAAAGGCGTCTCCGACGCAGTCCGGAGCGCGAAAACCTTCTACCCCGCAATCGATGTCTACGGGCAGTACAAACATAAGGAGTGGAACGGCAAAACCCACAGCGACGCGGAGCTTGCCGCGGCGTTCGAAGCGGAAAAGCGCGACCTCGCCGCCCACCCCGCCATCGCCGGACTGAACCGGTTCGGCGGCTGGGCGGACGGCCCGTCGTTCGAGGCGACCGGCAGCTTCCGCACCCTGAAGCACGACGGCAAATGGTATCTCGTCGACCCGGAGGGAAAACTCTTCTTCTCGCACGGCATCGACCAGTTCAACGGCAGCGAAACGACCGGTTTCGAGCTGCGCGAACACTACTTCGAGAAGCTTCCGCAGAAGAGCGATCCGGAGACCAGAGGGCTCTGGGGCACCTCGAATCCGGCTCCGGGCAAAAACTTCTACCGGCTCAAAAACCTCCGGCCGGCCGTATTCAACTACTACGGCCGGAACCTGAAACGCAAATACGGCGACGACTGGCGGAATATCCACCGCCAGCTCATGCACGACCGCGCCGCAAGCTGGGGAATCAACACGCTCGGCAACTGGAGCTGGGGCAATTACGCCCGGGTCGGCCGTACGCCGTATTGTCTGCAGGCTTACAGCGACGGACCGGTCATCAAGGGACATACCGGCACCTGGCAGCATTTCGAGGATGTGTTCGATCCGAAATTCGAGGAAAGCATCGTCTCCAATCTGTCGCGGAGCTGGAAGTTCGCCGCGGGGGACCCGATGTGCATCGGCGCCTTCGTCGACAACGAGCACAGATGGGGGAATGAGACCGCGCTGGCGGAGGCGGTTCTCCGCAGTCCGGCCGACCAGGCCGCGAAGCAGGAGTTCCGTCGGCGGCTCGAAAAGCGGTACGGCGACATCGCCGGGCTCAACGCCGCCTGGAAGAGCAGCTATGCCTCGTGGGATGCATTCGCGGCCGAAACCGCGCTGCCGGACCCTGACGCCGCGAAAGACGACCTCAAAGCCTTCAACGATGCGCTCATCGAACGTTATTTCGAAGGCTGCCGCGCCGTCGTGAAACGGGTTCTCCCCGGCAAGCTCTACCTCGGCTGCCGCTTTGCGGGCGTGCCGCGCGCCGAACTTGTGAAAACCGCCGCGAAATACTGCGACCTTCTCTCGTTCAACCTCTATCAGTACTCCGTCGCGGACTTCAAGCTCCCGGACGGCATCGACATGCCGGTCATGATCGGGGAGTTCCACTTCGGAACCATCAACAACGGCCATTCGCACCCCGGACTCGTCGCCTGCGCCGACGACGCGGAACGCGGCGAAGCATACCGTCACTACCTGAAGAGCGTCCTGCGCCATCCGAATTTCGTCGGTTGCCACTACTACCGGATGATCGACGAACATCCGGCCGGACGCACAGTAGACAACGAGAACATGGGCGTCGGCTTCCTCGACATCTGCGACCGCCCCTGCCCTGAAATGGTCCGGGCCGCGCGGGATATCGCCGGAGAGATGTACGACATCCGTGCAAACCGGCAGTAAGCGCAAAAACGAACAGACCATCGGAACGGACGGAATCGAGGCGATGCGGTTCCGTCCGTTCCGATGAACGGACGCTGCGCGGACTGATCATTCTGCGCCATAATCGTCAGTCGATCCGGACAAAAATGATCATCTGACGAAACTTTATGAAAATCCGTGAATTTGTTTCCGGCCGGTGCTGCAGTATAATTATATGCAGGGCAATTCCATGGACTGCATCTCTTACAACCCAAACGGAGGCTAATCATGCATCGAAAACCGTTCACTCTCATCGAGCTGCTGGTCGTCATCGCCATCATCGCCATACTCGCGGCCATGCTGCTGCCGGCGCTGAACCAGGCGCGGGCGCGGGCACATGCGATCAACTGCGTGAGCAACCAGAAGCAGATCGGGCTGGGCTTCCTCTCCTACGCGAACGATTTCAGCAACATGCTCTACTACCAGACGCCGAACGTGTACCCGTGGACGCAGGCGCTCACCCGGAACAGCACCGCCCAGTCGCTCGGCTACATCGAATGGAACAGCCTGCTCTGCCCGGCAGACCCGAATCCGGCCGGGCCGAACTCCTGGTGGTTCGGGGTCATGGGCATGTGCGACTACTATTCCGGCGCGCGCGATTCAGTCAAAGAGAGCGTCGGGGACATCGTCATCCGGCACAACGGCAACAATACGTGGCGCTACTACGCGCTGAACCGCCTCAAGGCTCCGGCCCGGTCGATCTGGCTGGCCGACACCTGGAATATCGCCGGCAACAACAGCGCCTACTACTTCACTCCCGCGGAACTGCGGGAGAGTCCGAAGAACATCGGCCTCATTCGCCGCCACAACAACCGGGCCAACACGCTGATGTTCGACGGACACGTCGAGTCGCTCGACAAAAACGGCCTGACCGCCACGGCCACCAATGTGATCATCTCCTACAACTCGAACTTCGGCCCGGAAAACCACTGAACAATACCGGCGATTCGCCGCTCAACACGAAAGGAACCGAAAGCAAATGACCAGATATCCGCTTCTTCTGCTCGGAAGCCTGCTGTGCGCATGGCAGGCCGCGGCGGCCGAACTTCCGCCGGACGGCTGGAAGTTCAGCAACGGACCCGAATTCCCGGGCGCCGCCGGAACGCTGCGATGCGATGACAAAATTCCGTTCAACGGGAAAAAGTCGCTCGAACTTGCCGGAGACTTCAGCAGAGGCGGCGGCTACGTCGCCGCCGGCCATACGCTCGAACCGGCCGCGGAACTCCGGGAGTTCCAGTTCAAAATCAAAGGGGATGCGGCCCGCGCAGCCGTCCGTTTCGTCGATACGGACGGACAGACCCACCAGCATTTCCTGCCGCTGACCGGCAATCCGTCGGTCTGGCAGTGCATCGAAGTGCCGGTCGCCGGTTCTCCCGGGCACCACTGGGGCGGAAAAAACGACGGCGTCCTGCGCGGCCCGGTCCGCCGCATTGCCGTCGTGCTCCACCGCAATGACTTTCCCGGCAAAACCGGCAGCGTCCGCCTCGCGGACTTCCGCACGGTCGAAACCAGACGCCTCATGCAGCCGCTGCCGCTCCCCGCCGCCGCCGAAGCGTGGAAACTGAACCGCGGGCTCGAATTCGCCCCCGGCGCCGACGCTTCGCTCGATGCGGACGGCAAACGGCTGCTGCTCAAGGTCGACAACAGCAGACACGGCGACTACGCGGCGGCCGAATACCGCTTCAAGGCCCCGGTCAATGCAAAGCGCCTGAGTTTCGAAATGCGCGGAGCGAACCGGAACTTCGCGGTCCGTTTCATCGATGCGGGCGGGCAGTTCCACAACCATCTGTTCAAAGCCTCCGGGAATCCGGGCGAAACGCAGAAGTTCGCGTTCGACGTCGCCGGTTCCGAGCACCACTGGAGCGGCGAAAACGACGGTGTTTTCCACGGGCCGCTCGCCGGGATCCAGCTGGTCATCTGCGGCAAATTCTACGGGCCGGAGAAAAAGGGCGAAACCGAATTCCGGAATCTCTCGGTCGAAGCCGACGACCCCGCCGCAGGGCTCCCGGTCTGGGAGGCCGCCGATCCCGCCGCCCTGTTCCGCCGTACCGGCGACACCTCCCCCGTCCAGCTCCAGGCCCGCTTTCCGGAACCGCCGAAGCCGGAGCAGCTCCGTTACAGCTATCGCGGTTATGACGGCGGCGAAGTCGCCGCCGGAACCGCAGTCTATGACGCAGCCGGCCGTACGCTCTCGGCCCCTCCCCCGCCCGGACGCGGCTTTTTCGAGCTCTGTTACCCGGAGCTCGGAATCCGCCTCGGCCTCGCGGTCGACGATCCGCCGCCGGCCGAAATCGACGAATACTTCGCGCAGGACAGTTCCCTGAGCTGGGGGCCGCCGCCCGACGACGAAAAGGGCATCCGCGACTTCATGCGGATTCTGAAGAAGAACGGCATCTGCTGGAACCGCGACCGGCTCCACTGGCCGGGTATCGAAAAGGAGCGCGGCAAATTCGATTTCGGCGGCCGCTTCGGGCTCTACCGCCGGATCGCGGAGGAAGAGGGTATCAAGGCGCTCGACACCTTTCACGCCGCACCGCCGTGGAACAGCGAATCCCCGACCCGCTTCCGCGACGCGGACCCGCGCCGGAACCTCTACCCGGTCAACCTGCTCGCCGCCGGAGAAAGCTGGAGCGCGATCGTCAGGCACTGGGGCGCGTTGAAGGCGCTCGAGGTCTGGAACGAGCCCGACATCAGCTTCGGCAATGACTTTCCGGCCGAATACGTCACGGCCTTCACGAAGGCCGTATCGCGCAGCTTCGCCGACAACGGCATCGACGCGCTGGTCGTCGGCGGAGTCTTCGCCTCGACCCGCCCCGGCACGAACTTCTACCGCACCTACATCGACAACGGGCTGCTCGACGACTCCGACGTCATCAGCTATCACTCCTACGCCGAAGTGCCGGATATGGAGCCGCAGGTCGCCGCGCTGCGCCAGGCCGAACTCGACAGCGGAACTCCGCGCGCCGGAATCCCGTACTGGATCACCGAATGCGGCAAACCGCGCCCGTGGACCGGCACCAGCCGCGGCCCCGCCGAACCGGATCTGTACAGCGCGGCCGAAATCACCGGCAAGGCGGCCGAACTGCGGGCGCTCGGCCTCGAACGCTATTTCGCCTTCGAATACAAGTTCCGCCGGGAGAATGCGAACAATTTCGGTCAGATGGATGCGAACCGCACGCCGATGCGCGGAATGGCCGCCTACCTGCACCTCGTGCGCGTCCTTTCGCACCGCGATTACGTCGGCGACCTCAAGGGGAGCGACGCGCTCCGCTCCCGGGTGTTCGAGGGGAAAGACGATCTCGTCGCCGTGCTCTACAACGGAACGCGGAAGAACCGCAAGTCCTCCGTGTCGCTGCCGTCCGGTCTCGGCGTGCTGCGCGCAACCGGCATCGACGGCCGCCCGGTCGAATTCAGGAACGGCAGAGTGCCGAACACCGACGGCATCACCTACGTCTATCTCGACAAAGCCGCGAAACAGAACTTCATCGACCCCGGCACCCGGGCGATGGAACTCTGCCGGCTTGCGAAATCCTACCGGCCGCGGCCGCGCGCCGCAAAGCCGCTCGTCCTCCAGCCCCTGACGGACCTCTCGAAGCTCATCGTCACCAACCGCGGCTTTTATATGCCGGAATCCGGCGACCTCGAACTGAAGCTCCGCATCAACAATTTCGGCAAAACGCCGCTCGAATTCGCGCCGGAAATCGAACTGCCGCCGGGCGCCGAACTGCTGACGCAGCCCGCAGCCGTCACCGTCCCGGCCGGAGGAACGGCCGAAACCGCATTCCGTGCATCACTCGCGCCGAACCCGAAAAAGGCGGATTTCCAGACGCTCCGCGTCGGCGACCGCAACGGCAACGCCACCCCGATCGCCTTCTCATTCGCTCCCTTCCGGCAGCAGGAGCTCGTTCTCGAAGCGATGCCGGACGGAACAAGGAGCCCGGCGACGCCGGCCGAACTCGAGGCGCTCGGAAACTGGAACGACTTCAGCGGCCCCGCGAACTGGACTCCGTGGGAGGGCGACAAGACGGTCCCCGACATCGAGGCGCGGCTTCGCGGCTTCTATACGCCGCGGGAGCTCGTCCTTCAGGTGCTGGTCAGGGACGAGCGGCATGTGAATGCGAACAGCGCCTTCGAATCGTGGCGCGGCGACTCCGTCCAGCTGACGGTCCAGCAGCGGAAGGCGGACAAGCTTCCGCTCGGCCGCCGGCAGTACCATGAGATCACCGCCGCCAAATGCGGCGAAGGGCAGACCCTCTACGCCCATATCGGCACGCCGGCGGGGAAACTCGCCGGGTCGAAGCTCGACTTCCGCGCGGTCGGCGACGGCTGGTATCTCTACGAAATCCGCCTGAACGGAAAGGAGCTCGGGCTCGAGCTCAAACCGGGCTCAGTCATCGGCTCCTCGCTGATCGTCAACAGCGATCCCGGCACCGGACGGGCCGGATTCCTGAACTGGGGGCTCGGCATCGCGCCGGAGAAATCCGACACGCTCTTCCAGCTCCTTGTTCTCAAATAGCTCTCCGGCAAATGCCCGGAAACCCGGGAGGGGGCGCGCCGCCCCCTCCGAACCGCCGCCCAGCCGCGTTGTCGTACTTCCGCCGGGCGGCTTCGATGCGTTTCAGGGTCTCCGGGCGGTCCTCCTCCGGAGTTCCGGCCGGATTGCGGCGAAAACCACTCTCCGGCGCGGTCCCGGCATGGTGCGCGCCGAAAACGGGCAGTCTTCCGGCGGACGGTTTCTCCGGCTCCGGGACACAGGCGGAGCCCCGCGCCGGATATTATTCGCCGTCAACGGGTTTGAATCTTTTCTGATTCTGCATTTCACTCCTCCTGCCATACTTCCGTTTCTCCGCCTCGTCAAATCCGTTTTTCTCCGGATAAAGGGAAGGCCCTGCGTTCCATGCGGTCCGCAGAGCCTTCGTGTTGGGGTTTTGTTTGTCAGACCACGGCTTCCCGCAGTCCAATTTTATTTTTGAGCTCAACCTCCCCGGTTTGTTGTTCTATATGCTTTGCGCAATTCGTATCGGGCATGCCGCCGCCGAATTCCAACCTTTCCGGCCCTCCGCACTCCTGTCGACGGGGAGCGCGGCCGGCCGCGTTCCGGAACTGACTTCGGCGTGACGCGAACTCTCGAAAACCGCACCGGCACCAGCCCGCGCCCTCCCGATTCATTCGAGTTACCGCCTCCGTCAATAAACATTATAAGTTATTATTCCTATTTATCAACCTGAAAAATCCATTTCTTCAAAAAAATTCGATTTTACTCGAAACACGATTGAATAAAAAGATGAATAAATAAATACCGATATTTGATTTCAGGCATTAAAATTATATTTTGAGCATGTTAAATATATTTTTTTAAATAAAACAAGAATGGCACGATTGAAAAAACATTTTTCCATATTATACTATTATACGCAGCACAATCAATCAGAACGGCATAACAGCCGGCTATCCGGAGGCTCGATGGAACAGACAAAAGTCACGCAGAAAATGATCGCGGAGCTCGCAGGCGTATCCCGCAGCATGGTATCTCTCGTCGTCAACAACTCTCAGAAACCGATTCACAGGGAGACGCGGGAGAGAATTCTTGCCATTGTGGAACGATACGGCTACAAAGTCAATCCGCTGGCCCTGCAGCTCCGTTCCGGGAAAAGCCGCTTCGTGAACATCGTGGTCTCCAAAGACAGCGGTTATCAGGTCCAGCGCATGATCGAACACCTCGAAGAACGGCTGAGCCGGAACGGATACCTGGTGCTGCTCTCCCGGATCAATCCGCATGCCGAGGATGCGCCGAGCGTGCTGCGCGCCTTCATGGGCTTCGACTTCGCCGGAACCATCGTGCTCGATCATCTGTTCTGCGGTTATGAGCAGAACGCCCCGGTCACGCTGGCCCGGCAGATCAACCGCTACCGGAACGTCATCTTCCTGAACCGGCTGCCGGTGCGCATGAAGCACAATTTCGTCCCCATCGACTACGGCCGCGGCGTCCGCGAGGCGGTCCGCCATCTGCATGCCGCCGGACGGAAACGCATCTTCCTTGCGGTTAACGACCTGGACAACGGCCCGGCCCGTGGCCGGCTGGAAGGCTTCAAGGAAGGGCTCGCCGATGTCGGCGTCAAATTCCAGCGGGAGTCCTGCTGGAATGCGGACGAGTTCGGCCTGAGCTACGCGACCGAGGAGTACCGCATCCCGCGTTCCGCCCGGATCTACGAGGAGCTTGTCGTGAACCGCAAAGCGGACGCGATCATCGCCCACAACGACTTCTGGGCCGCGCCGCTGATCAAATACCTGAAAAAGCAGCAGGTCCGGGTTCCGGGCGACGTGGCGGTTGTCGGCTATGAAAACATCAGGCCGCTCTGCTTCGCCTGCGATCCCGAGCTCAGCAGCATCAGCCTCAATATCGAGCTGCTGGCGGACGAGCTGGTCAGACTCCTGCTCGCCGGGCTTCGGGACGGGGAGCTGCCGGAGCAGCCGCCGGTCCGGACCCGTTTCATCCCGCGCGAATCGGCATAGACCGATTCATCCACGCGTATGGCAGGAACGGTATTTGCATTCCCGCTTCTCCAGCGGTATATTGAACGGGGCTGGTCATGAACGTCTACACCCGCCCCGAATTCCGGCGGCGCGGACTGGCCACGGAGGTGCAGAAACTCATGATCGCCGATGTAAAGACGCTCGGCCTCTCCAATCTGGAGCTCGGTGCAGCGGACCAGGGGGCGCCGGTCTGCCGGAAGCTCGGCTTCGGCGCCGAAAGCCCGGGTCTGCTCGCCATGGAGCTGAAGCTGCAACCCGTCACCGTCCCAGCCCGGAAAGGAGCTCCACCGTGCGCGGTCCGAGCCGGCCTCCGGGGAAAATTCCCGCATTGAAGGTGACCGCGCCGCCGCTGCCGCAATAGAGCGCCTGCGTGCGCGACAGGGTTTCCCGCGAATAGAGCGGCAGCTCCATCTCCCCCGGCCGCAGCAGCGCCGGATCCCGGAACAGCGACGGCCCGTCTCCCAGCACGGCGGCGGCGGAATTCAGATGTCCCCAGAACGCATCCGTCGAAACCAGCAGATGCGGCGTCACTCCGGTCCCGGCATTGACGCACTCCTCTTCGGGGCAGACCGGCGCATTCGTGAAAGGGCCGAGAAACGGGCGCCCGGTAGCCGGGTCGAGCAGAACCGCCTCGCCCGCGAAATAATCGAAACCGTCCCGGAACGGCCGGGTATGCCCGATGCAGTAACAGCCGTCATTGAAGGTCAGCAGCGCGCCGGGATTACCCGCCTGCACCGCCTGCCGGTAAAGCGGGTAATCCAGCAGATCGTGATGAAAACAGTTCCAGTCGTAACAGCCGTCGAACCACCACCCGGAAATCAACTCCCCGTACCGGAGGCTCCAATACCGGATCGCTTCGCTCCAGCGCTCCTGAAAACGACGCTGGTCGGTACCATCCGCAGAGTTCCAGCCGAACCCGGCATGCAGTGCCGTGTTGCCGCGGATTTCGCAGGGCAGATAGGCGATCATCCGTTTTCCGCGTTTCGCCAGCGCAGCGGCGATCTCCCCGAACAGGTCGCGCCGGGAACAGCGGCCCGGGCCGGCATATCGGTCGATGACCTCATTGGGAGCGCAGTAAAAGCCCCTGTTCTGCCCGAGCGTGAAGATCAGGTAGTCGGAGGCGCTCCGGTCGAAGTCGTCCAGAAAACCGGCCAGGTCGAACGAATCGACCTGCTCATTCCCCGGAAATTCCGGCAGGTAATGCACCATCAGACCGCGCTTCCCGGACAGCCATGACAACTGTTTCATAGATTCTCCCGATTGATTCGTTGATAAGCCATTATTTTTTATTGCACGCCCCGCCTTTCCCGGCGAGGTGAAGCCGAATGTTGCGGAGAAAGAATGTGACCTTTCCCCGGCGCGGATTCATGCCGATGCGGAACTGCCGGATCTTGCCGGGCGAAAATGATGCGAGCTCAATAAAATTCTCCCGCCATTCGCCACAGGAAGGGGTATAATAGACGTGGTGGCTTTTTCCGGCCTCTCCCTCGCCCTCCACAAGCATGACCAGATTGATGTCCGGTTTCTCCGCAGCCGCCTGTGCGGTTCTGATTTCGAATGAAAATCCGAGTGTTCCCTCCGGAAAGCCGTCGGGCAGCACAAATTCCGGATAGACCCAGCGATCGGTGTCCGGCGGGAATTCAACGTCGAACCGGACGGCCTTCTCCCGTTCGTCCCACGCAATCGTCATCGCGCCGGAGCTGTTCTTACGCCATCGGACCGGATCGCCGGAACCGGGCAGCAGCGGTGTTTCGGCGACGGGAGCCGATACGACGACCGGAAGCACAAGCCGGCTGATGCGGCGGCCGTTGAAAAGACCGCCGAAAACAAGCTCGTGACGACCGGCCGGCAGCCCGGCGGGTAAACGCAGCTCAAACTCCTTCTCCTCAAAGGGGGCCAGTTCGATCGCTCCGGGAAGTCCGGACGGAACGGCGCCTTCGACGGCCACGACACCGCGCTTGTTCTCTTCGCTGAAGTTCGCAACCCGCAGCTTTACCTTGCGCTCCTTCGCCCCGGCGGACAGCAGCAGGAGATTTTTCCTGACTCCGACGGTGAACTCTTCGGAGGGAACTACGCTCAGAACAACGCTTTTGTCGAGCCCGCTCATCCGAGCCCCGACTGCGCCGGTTCCGACCGGCGGCGTCCTGACCGGAATATCGCCCCCCCCTGACAGATAAGCCGGAAAGCGGGTCGCGGTCAGCGAAAGCCGGCCGTCTTCCGGCGAGACGGTTTCCGACATGCCGAAAAGATCGGTCAGTACGGCGGAGCGCGATGCCGGAATTGCGAACGTTCTCCGGAATTCATGCACCGGCCGGATGCCGCCCACCGGGTCCGGGGCGGTGCGATCCAGCTCGGACTCGCTCCAGAACGCAAGCGTCTGCGAACCGTCCGGCTGCCGAAAAAGAAATGCACGGATGCCGGATCCGAGGTCGGGTTCTCCGAGAAACTGCGCCGCCGCCAGCTGATCGGTCAGCGTGGCGAATGCGGCAAAAGCGGGCCTGACCGATCCGTCGCGCCGTATCATGCCCCACTCCTTCCGGCCGTGCTTCTCATTCATCGGCGGCAGGACGAAGGTGAAGGTGCGGGCCGCGCCGAGGCTCCGGAGCAGAATCTGCGACTTCGGCACGAATTCCGCCCAGACCATCTCCTGCTCCGGCGACTGGACGCGGTTGGAGCTGCCGGGAAGCGCTTCCGCAGCGCTGCCCTCCGCATAAGTGCCGTTTTCGGTAACCCACAGCCGCATATCGGCTGCGCCGTGCTGTGCGAGAAGCCTCCGCCAATCGGCGACAATGGCGGGATAATCCCTCAGCTGATCGTAGATGTGGATATTGAAGATGTCGAAATATTCCGCCAGGTCATTCCGAAGGATATCATCGGGAAACGCATTGACCGCCAGCGAATTGACGGCGAATCCGCCGTTGACGACGGGAATTCCGGGGTCGCCGGCCTTGAAACCGAGAAAAGCCGCCTTAGCCGCGGCGGCGAACTCCCACGTCGTCCCGTCCCAGTAACCGGTGTCGGGTTCGTTCCAGAACTCCCAGGCGGAGACCTGCCCCCGGAATGTCTCCGCAAGCTTCTTCGCAAACCGGTAGACCGCCGCCAGGTCGCGCCCGTACTTGCGGCCCGGAACCCGCGCCCACGGCGCAAGATCGTGCCAGACGGCGGTACAGCCGATTCCGGCTCCGGCCAGCAGCCGGGGCGCCAGTCCGTAAAATTCCCAGTCATAGACGCCGGGGCGCGGCTCCGCACGGTCCTGATGGATGCGTTCACGGAGGAAATTCAGCCCGGCCAGCCCGGCCAGCCCGACAAAGCGGCGCACTCCCTCCTCCCGGCCTCCCGGACCTCCGGCGGTCCGGACAGTTTCGACGACATTGAGCGCAGCATCCATGCAGAACGGAGAATCCGGGGATGTCCGGCGTTTCGCCGGGTCGGGAATCACGGCAAAGGAGCCGGTTCCCTGAATTCGTTTCCCCGGCGCGTCCAGGGCAATCCGGTAATAACCGCACGGCAGGCGCGGAAGCCGGATGCGGCCGTCCGGCGCGACGTCTCCCCGCGCCATGCGGAAACCGCGATGGTTGAACACCTCATACGAAAGCCCCGGAAAATGCTCCCGGACCCGAAGTTCCGGCACGGCACCGTTGACGAAAAGCATGGCGGGGGCCTTCGACCCGATCAGGCCGGCGGCCTGCATCGCATCATTCTCCGGCATTTCTTCGAGAAACCTGATATTGCGCACCAGAAAGCGCAGCGCCGGGCTGTTCGGATTCGCACCGATGCGCAGCGCTTTTGCGGCCGGACGGTCGATTTTATGCAGGGAGAGGTCGATCACCTGCAGCTGCCACCACGGCGCGGGCGTCCAGGCGACAACTCCTCCCTTGTAACCGAACATCACGAAGGCGTGCCGATAGCCTGCTTCCGGCTCCGCCTGAACCATTTTCACCTCGAAGACGAGATAATTCGCATCGGCCGGAATTCCTTCCGGCAGCGAAAACTCCGGATAGGCCCAGAAATCGGTTCCCGGCCGGAACTTCACGTCGAAGCAGACAGCCCCCTCCGCTCCGCGGGTGATGGTCATTCTGCCGGAGGAATTCTCCTTCCAGCATTTCGGATTCCCGAACTCCGGCGCCGCGGCGGCGCCGATACAGATCCCGGCAAGCAGCGCGATAAACCATATCTTTCTTTTCATTCTGAACCTCCTCCGCATTACGGCGCGATGCACTGATCGGCCGACGTGACCACCACGGTATAACCGATTTCCCGCAGTTCCGCCCGGCCGTAAGACGCGACATGCCCATCCACACAGGCGAGGTTGGCCCGGCCGTTGTGGTTAAGCCCGGTTCCGCCGGTGGTAATGGCGAGCGTCGGAGCAAAAGCCCAGTTCCCGTATCCGGCATAACCGTTCGGAAACGAGCGGCGCGTGCAGGAGAGCAGGAGCGTACCGCCCGGCGCGCGCATTCTCCGCAGGGAATAGAAAATCGCGTCATGATCGTTCCCGCCGCCGCGCCACCACGGGCCGGCCGCATAATCCCCCTGCTCGGCAATCTTCACATCGTAATAGGTGGATTTCCCCTGATCGTACCGGTAAACTCCGATCGACGTCAGCGTGTTCAAATCGGAGCGCTGCGCGGAAGGACATTGAAACAGCTGCCAGTTGTTCAGATAGCCGTGCTTCACGTAAAAATCCCCGAACAGACAGTAATTCTGCGCAAGATCGTAAGCCGCAATCCAGTCGGCACTGTCGCCGGCATACAGGAACATTCCGGAAATCACCTGTTTCTGACGGGCGAGGCATTCACTCTGGCGCGCTCGTTCCCGCGCCTTGTTCAGCGCCGGCAGCAGCATCGCCGCGAGTATGGCGATGATGGCGATAACGACGAGAAGTTCGATCAATGTGAAGATGCGGCGGCTGATCTCCCTTTCCGGCAACATTCCCTGAACCATATCAGATCTCCCTTTCCATACCGTGTTTCCAAAGGCTATGAATATTATACCGAAAAAGCCCGGAAAAGACAAGAGCGGACAGCTGGAGATTGCAACAATAAAACAGGACAAAACAACACTCGGAAAGGCGCCTGCCGTTTTACTCGGAATCAAGTTCCTGATCGGCAACGATAAACAGATGTTTCCGGCTTTCCCCGCTGTCCGAATAACGCGAAGGATAGCGGCGGTAGGTCAGCGGCGTGACGCCGTGAATCTCCTTGAAGCGGCGGCAGAAGTAATCGGGGTCGTCGTAGCCGGCCAGCCGGGCGACCTGCGCAATCTGATAGTAACGGTTCATCAGGAGCTGCCGGGCGTGCTGCATGCGGATCTCCGCGAGACAGCGGGCCGGCGACATCGAAAACGTCTCCCGGAACAACCGGTTCAGGTAGGTCGCGCTCACCCCGGCGGCCCCGGCGAGTTCCCGGACCGAAACCGGCTCCCGGTAATGACCGTTCAGATAGCGAAGCGCCTGAACCAGCGCCGGATGCCAGGCGTGCAGCCTGACGGCGGAAGCCGCCAGCTGCCGGATACGCCGCCACAGCAATTCAAGCAGCAGATCCGCATCGGAGACCGCATTGCCGCCGAACAGTGTCGTGATGTCACCGAACCAGTGCCGGATCAGGCGGTCCTCCGCGGCATGGATCACCTGCGGAAACAGCTTCCGCTCCCGGCCGGAATCGTTGAATACGACGTACTGCGTATGCAGGTCGCCGGAATTTTCCAGCTGGGCGTGACGGGCCTCCGCCGGAATCAGGCAGATATCCCCCGCGCGACACGGATGCAGCTGCCCTTCGATGCTGTTCACGCAGCTGCCGCGCACCACATAAACCAGCTCCGTGCCGCAGTGCCGGTGCTCCGGCACCGGGTCCGGCTGCCGGTAGTAGCCGGCATAACTGAAACAGACGCTTCCGCTCATACCGTGTAACGGACCGAAACACCGGCCGGAAGTTCGCGCCCGGTCGACTCCGGAATCGTCATTTCAAACGATTCGAACCTGCCGCCCCGCCCGCACGCCTCTTCGAGCAGCCGCTCAAGCACCAGGCAGGAAAAGCCGGGCGAATGGCACGAGAGGATGACCGTGAACGGCCTCCCCGGCTCGCGCAGCCGGTTGCAGACGCCGAGCAGCTTCGGCAGGTCGTCCTCGATCTTCCAGACCTGCCCGCTCGAGCCGCGTCCGAAGGTGGGCGGATCGAGCGCAATCAGATGGTAGGAGTTGCCGCGCCGCAGCTCGCGCTGCGTGAATTTGTTCACGTCATCCGCGATCCAGCGGATGGCGGGAGGGACCTGCGGATTGAATTTCAGGTTCTCCTGCCCCCACTCGATCATGCCGCGCGACGCATCGAGGTGGCAGACCGCGGCACCGGTCTCCGCCATCGCCATCGAACCGACGCCGGAGTAGCCGAACAGATTCAGCGCTCTCGCCCCCTCGCCGAGCCCCGAAGCCGCAGAACGGAAGAAATCCCAGTTCCGGTACTGCTCGGCGAAAAAGCCGAGATGCCCGAAGCCGGTCGGCTTGATCTTCAGCGTGAAACCGCCCCATTCGGCCGTCCACGATTCCGGCATTTTCCGGTTGAAGCTCCAGCGGCCGCCGCCTGAGCTGTCACGGGTGAACACGGCATCCGCCGCCTCCCACTCCCGGCGCGGCAGCGCCGGGCGCCAGAACGCATTCAGCGCCGGGCGGATCAGCCGGTATTCGCCGACCTGTTCGAGTTTCTGAAGATTTCCGCTGTCCAGAAGAGCGTATTTCATTTTTTCCTGTCCTCGGCACGATAGACGATCCGGCCGTTGCAGACGGTCAGAAGCGGCCGGTTGGTGTTACTCTCATATACCGCGAGATCGGCGCGCCGGTTCGGCAGCAGAAGACCGCGGTCCTTCAGCTGAAAGGCGTTGGCGGGATTGCTGGTGACCGCCGAGGCGGCCTGAAGCTCGGTCAGGTGGCCGCCGCTCATCAGCGAATGCCAGCCGGTGTCCAGCATCGTCGTGGTTCCGGCCAGAATCCCCTGATCGGTCTGCGAATAGCCGTCTTTGACCCGGATCATCGACGGCCCGATCCGGTATTCGCCGTTCGGCATGCCCGCCGCCATCGTGCAGTCGCTGATGCCGACCAGCTTCGACGACGTCTTGCAGCGGCAGGCCAGATCAACCATCCGCGGATGAATGTGCCTCCCGTCGATGATGAGCTCGACCGTGACCCGGTCATCCGTGAGCGCAATGCTCGACAGCCCCATCTCGCGCTGATGCAGCGGCGGCATGCCGTTGAACAGATGCGTGCAGTACGACGCGCCCGCGTCGATCGCCCGGAGCGTCTGCACTTCATTCGCCACGCTGTGTCCCATCGACGGCTTCACACCGTATTCGAGCAGAAGCTCGACGAGCTTCTCCGCATTTTCGAGCTCGGGGGCGAAGGTCATGATCTTGACCAGCCCGTTGCCGGCCTCGATCAGTTCGCGCGCATACCCGAGGTCGATCGGGATGATCGACTCCTCCTCCTGCGCCCCGCGTTTGAACGGGTTGATGAACGGCCCTTCGATATTGATCCCGGCCGCATCCGCGCCGGGCAGCTCGCGCGCCATCTCTCCGGCGAGCCGCTGCAGATTCGAGAGCATCTGTTCGCGCGGCGCGGCCACCACGGTCGGGAAGAACGAGGTCACGCCGCGTTCCGCCAGAATCGTGCTCATCGACTCGATCGGTTTCGGCGAAAGATCGACCGAAGAAGCGTCGAACCCGCCGGCGCCGTGGATGTGAGTGTCGATGAATCCCGGCGTCAGGTAGGCGTTCATGAACTCGAACACCTCAAGTTCCGGCTCCATCTGGAAGGCGGAGAGCCCTCCGACAGCCAGAATCCGTTCGTTTTCGCAGAGCACCGCGCCGGTATCGATCCGGCGGTCCGGTGTAATCAGATAGTCGGCCAGATAGAGCCGGCGCGTCCTGTTTTTCATGTTCCTTCCCCAAATATCGGACCAGCCCGCAGGCTGCGCCCATGTAATCCGCGGATTCCGGAACCGCCGCGGCGCCGGAATCCGCCACTGCCCGGAATCAGGGCTCCCGCATCGATTCATCCAGCGACTTGATGAGCGGATGGATCAGATACTCGATGATCCGGCGGTCGCCCACCTTGATCTCGGCCTGGCACTCCATGCCCGGAATCAGCCGGAACTCCTTCGGAATGTTGCGAAGTTTGCCCGAAAGCGTAATGCGCGTCCGGTAGTAGGTGCGTGCATTGCCGGGTTCCCCCTGCTGCTTCTGAAACGAATCCTCCGAAATGGTCCGGACGACGCCGTCCAGCGTCCCGTATTTCTGGAACGGGAACGAATTCAGCTTCACGCGCACTTCGGAGCCGACATGCACTTTGCCGATATCCTGGGGCAGCACCTCCGCCTCGAGCTCGATTTCGCTGTCCAGCGGCACGAGCGTGATCAGCGCTTCCGCCTCGCGCACGGCCGACCCGACCGAAAAGTTCGCGATCTCATGGACCATCGCATTGCACGGCGCGCGCAGCGCGTCGTAGCTGAGCTGCGCCTGAATCTTGTCGAACTGTTTCTGCGTGCTGGTCCATTCGCGCTGGATTTTGACCAGCTCCGTCGAAATGTTGTTCCGCCACTCCTCGATGTACGAGTTCTTGCTGGCCAGCGCGGTCTGCTCCTGATGCTCCTGCTCGACGAGCGAATCGCGCAGCTTGTCGATCGAAGCCTCCAGCTCCATGGTCTGAATCTGGACCTGCAGCGTCTCCTTCAGCGAAGCGGCGTTCTTATCCTTGAGTTCGACATACATCTGCTCGATCAGCTTGAGCTTTTCAAGCTGGGCGGTCTGATTTTTCAGACTCTGCTTCAGAGAGTTCTGGGAGGCCTGAATCTGCTTGATGCTCTGGTCGTAGTAGCGGATCTTCTCCTCGAAGAACTTCTGGCGCTGGTCGAAAATCGCCTTCTGCCAGACCTGGTCCTCGTTCTGGAGATCGGCCGGCGTGTAGGGGAGATGCTTGAACTCCGCCAGCAGCCGCTCGACCTGGGCGCCCAGCGTCGAAAGCTCGGCGGAGAGCCGCTCGGCCTCGGCGTTGTTCATGACCGGGTCGAACGTGAAAAGGACCTGGTCCTTTTTGACCACCTCGCCGACCTTCACGTCGATGCTCTTGATCACCGTTCTTTCGAGCGGCTTCATCACAATGTTCGGCGTATCGGTCACGAGCTTCCCTTCCGCGGAGACGACGACATCGACCTTGAAGAAACAGGCCCAGAGGATCGCGCCGGCCATGAAGAAAAAAGCGCTCCACACGCCGAGCCGCGCCCACCAGGGCAGCCGTTCGTGTTTGATTTCAAGCGCATCGGGCTGGAACTCGATCGCCTTTGCGCTCAATTTTTCCTTATCGCTCATTTGTTCAGATTCCTTTCCATCTGCTGCCGCCAGAAATCACGGTAGATGCCGTCGTGCGACAGAAGCTCACGGTGCGGCGCAAAGTCGGTCTTGACTCCCTTGTCCAGCACGAGGATCTTGTCCGCGCCGCTTACGATGCTGAGGCGGTGCGAGATGATGAGAACCGTGCGGCCCTTCGCAATCGCCGCGAGATTTTCCTGAATCACGTTTTCGCTCTCGGGGTCGAGCGCGCTGGTCGCCTCGTCGAAAATCAGGACGGACGGATTGGTCAGCAGCGCGCGGGCGATGGCCAGCCGCTGCTTCTGTCCGCCCGACAGATTCGATGCATTCTCTTCAAGCATCGTATCATAGCCTTTCGGCAGGTTCGAAACGAACTCGTGCGCCCCGGCCAGCCGCGCGGCATAGATGATCTCCTCAAGGCTCGCGTTGCGCTTGGTCAGGCAGATGTTGTCGCGGACCGTGCCGTTGAAGAAGTAGTTCTCCTGCAGCACCACGCCGATGCTTGAGCGCAGATGCGCCTTGTCGATCTCGCGCAGGTCGATGCCGTCGATCTTGATCAGGCCCGACTGGACCGGATAGAGTCCCTGCAGCAGCTTGGTCAGCGTGGTCTTGCCGGAACCGGAGCGCCCGACGATGCCGATGGTCGAACCGACCGGAACTTCAAGGTCGAGGTTCTTGATGACCTGCGGCGTGTCGGGCCGGTACTGAAAGGTCACGTTCTCAAAGGAGATGTTTCCCTTCAGCGGGTTGCGGACGCCGCCGCCGGCCGGCTCGACCGGAGTGTTCATGACGACGCCGAGCATGCGCACCGAAAGCGCGACCTGCTGGTACTCGTGAATCAGGCCGACCAGCCGGACCAGCGGCCCGGTCACCCGCCCCGACAGCATCTGGAACGCAATCAGGGCGCCGATGCTGATCTCATGCTTGAAGACGAGTATCGCGCCGAGCCAGATGACCGCGACGGTCATCAGCATTTCGAGCGCCTGGCTGATCGTGCGGGCGGTCATCGAAATCTTGCCGACCCGGAAATAGGATTTGATCGCGTAGGCGGTTGAATCGTTCCACGCCTTCTCCTCGACCGGCTCGATCGCCAGCGACTTGACCGTGCGGATGCCGTGGATCGACTCGACCAGCATGCTCTGGCGCTTGCCCTCCGCCTGGTAGAGTTCGTTCAGCCGGGTCTGGAACGGCTTGATCAGCGTCGCGATGACGAGCGCCATCATGACGGAGAAACCAAGCACAACCAGCGTCAGCTCCACGCTGTAAAGCAGCAGGAACGGAATGAAAACGACGAGGCTGAACAGCTCGAGCACCGTAAAGAACAGATTCCCGGAAAGGAAGCCGCGGATCTTCTCGGTCTGCTGCATATGCTTCAGCAGCACGCCGGACGGCACGCGCTCGAAAAACTCGATCGGCAGCCGCATGAGGTGCCGGAAGGTCTTCGTCGCCGTCGAAATATCGATCTTGTTGGTCGCGAAAAGCAGCAGATAGTTCCGCAGGTATTCGAGACATGCATTGAACAGGATCGCCGCGACGATGCCGATGCCGAGCACGTTCAGCGTCTGATACGTATTGTTGACCAGCACCTTGTCGACGACGATCTGGAAAAAGAGCGGCGTGATCAGCGCGATCGCGTTGATCATGAGCACGGCCATGGCGATCTGTCCGAAAAGTCCCCGCAGCTTCAGGAACTCCGGGATGAACCAGCGCAGCCCGAACGGCTGCTCTTCGTCGGCCAGCTTGTAGACCCGCTTCACAAGCAGCCCCTGCCCGGCCGAAACCGCCTCGAACGCCTCGCGCTTCGCAAATTCGAACTGCTGGCCCGGGTGTTCGGCCTGCCAGGCCGGATCAACCAGAACGACCTCATCGCCCTCCTCGGTCCGGCGCATGCCGCAGATCACATGGAACGAACCGTCCTTCTTGATGCCGAGCAGCGGGAACGCCTGCCCCATATGCTCGAGGTCATTCCAGCGCAGCTTGACCTTCTTCGCCTTCAGGCTGTGGTCCGAGGCGATTTCGATCAGCTGCCGCACGGAGACTTCCCCCTCGCCGATCGCATAATCGTGCAGAAGCCGCCGGATGTCCAGCGGAACATTGTGATGCCGTCCGATCGCGGTCAGTCCGAACAGCGCGCTGTTCTTGCGGTTGTCCACCGCCTGAAGCAGCCGGAAAATCAGAACCGGGCCGGCCAGTTTTTCGACGAACTGCGTCTTCGGCACACTGATCATAGGGCTGCCGCCCCGGACCAGCGGATCGAAGAGGGTCATCGAATCCTGCTTGACCTGCGCCAGATTCACGGCGCAGACCCAGTTCCTGTTCTGAAGCTGAACCAGGGCCGGACCCGCATAGGTGTCGGCCAGCTCCGTGACATTGTTGTGAGACTCCGGCTCGAGCTGGAGGCCCGCAGCCAGCTTCAGCAGCCCCTTGACCGGGTCTCCGTCGAGCTCCTTCTCGAGCTCGGGTGTGAGAAGCGCGTCGAAATTGATGTCGCGCTTTAAATTTGCAGCCAGGTTGCGTAAGCACACAACCCCGCTGTTGACAGATGCATCCACTCAGTCATCCTTTCCCAAAGGTTCCAAGATGTGAAAACCGCGGCCGGATCACCGGCCGTCGTCGAGCAGAAGATACCCTTTGTTCTTCAGCTCCTGCAAAAATGCGGCCACCTCGTTTTCCGCCTCAGGCGGAAGCTCGGTATGCCTGGCAAGCTCCGCAAGCAGCCCGTCCGGTCCGATTCCGGCCTCGAGGCTCTTCCAGATGAATGCCGCAGTATGATTCAACCCGTAAGTATCGCCGGTATCGGGATTGAATAAAATCCCGGTGCCGTCGAATTCCTCACGAAACACAATATCCGTATTGATTTTCACGCTTTCCCCTTCCGTTTCCTCAATCCGACAATGCGTTCAGACCGGAAACCCGGTCCGGCAGCAGCATGAACAGCGCCGTGAACCCGCTGATGTCGAACACTTCCTTCACTTCCGGCGCGAGCGAACAGAGCGCCAGACGGCCGCCGGCCGCCCGGGACTGCTTGGCCAGCATCAGAAACACCCGCAGCCCGGCGCTGCTCACATACGCCACCTTCTCCAGATCCAGAAGGAGCCGGCCGCAGCCGTCGAGCCCGGAGGCGAGAGCCTGCTGCGCCTCCCCTGAGGTCGCGGAATCGAGTCTGCCCGAGAGCGCCGCGACCGTAACGCCGTCCTGCTCAGAAAACAAGATTTCCATTCCGGCCTAATTCCCCCTGTCAATCTGAAGCGTCAAAACATTCCTGTCATTCTCGCGCCGGTATTCCATCGACCGGACCATCTTCCGGACCAGATAGACGCCGACTCCGCCGATGCGGCGGCCGTCCACATCCCCCTCCTCCGGTTCTTCCGGCACATTGAGCGGATTGAACGGTCGTCCGTCATCCCGCAGCGTCAGCGTGACGGCGCGCCCCCCGAAGGCGATCTCGATTTCAATGATCTGCTCTCCGGCCACATCGTATCCGTATTTGATGATGTTGCCGGCCATCTCCTCCAGCGCCAGGTCGAGCGCGTAAGCGGTCTTCCCGTCCAGCCGCCGGTATTCGTCCAGCTCCCGGATCTGCGCGGCGAGCGCCATCAGCTTTCCGATATCGTTCGGCAAACGAAACAAAAAGACCCGTTTCATCCAACCCTCCATCCGTCACCGGAAAAATCTACACCCGTTCCCCGGATTTGACAAGCCCCGGAACCGGCCTCCGTCCGGAAAAAACGCAATAAAGACTTCGACCTCGTCCCGCTCCGAAATCCGGGAAACCATAAGCTCACCCGATCAGAAGCCGTTCGACCGACATACCGCTCTTTTCATAGGTCCGCCCATCGATCCGGACGACCTCCGGCCCGCCCGGCGGCATCTGGCGTTCCACGAGCTCCCAGCGCAGCGTGGCCGGATAATTCAACCGGACCGGAGAAAATTCCGCAAGCCGCCGCAGCGCATCCGCCGCAGCGCAGCGGATTTTTTCCTGCGCTCTGGCGGGAGAGAGCATCCGCGCCCCCTGCGTCGAAAGTCCCTGCTTCACACAGCAGACCGCAACGCCGGGAATATGCTCCTGCGCCTCGCGGCAGCATTTGTCGTCCCCGGTGACCAGCACCACCGGAACGCCGTGCTCCGCCGCGATCGCCGCATCGATGCCGAGCTCACCGACCTTCCGGCCGTTCAGCCACATGTTCTGGATCGTCGCACTTGAAAACGTGTGTTCCAGCACGGCGCCTTCGGTCCCGGCCATCGCATGATAACCGAGCAGAATCAGTGCGCCGGCGCCCTCGATGCCGGGAAAACGGACCTGCGGAGAAGCCCCCTGCACCAGCTCGGCGCGCGCGTCGATCATCTCGCAGTTGACATTGAATCCGGCGCCGTGCCCGTCGCGGACGACGACCTCCTCCGCCCCGGCCTCGAAACAACCCGCGATGCAGGCGTTGATGTCCCCGGCCATGCAGCGCGCGGCTACCGCCCGGAGCTCCGGGCGCTCTCCGCTGATGAAGCAGCCGGCCGGAATTCCGCTCACGCCTTCGAGATCGCAGAAAATGTAGACCTTCATGACCCGCCCTGCATGATATTCTTGATTCCTTCGAAAATGATCTGCGAGGCCAGCGCGGCCAGATAGAGCCCGGTCAGCTTGCTCAGGATATTCAATCCCTTGCGCTTCAATACCTTCTCAAGCGTATCCGAATAAAACAAAAGCAATCCCAGTGCGCCGACCGCGAAAATGATGCCGAGAATCTCGGTGATCTTCACCTCGGTTGACGGGGCGCCGGCCCCCATCAGCAGCAGCGTACCGACCGTGCCGGGGCCGACCGTGTACGGGATCGCCAGCGGAACCACCGCGATATCCCCGTCGTCGTTCGACTGGCGGCCGGCCGGGATCCCGGTTCCCCGCACAACCTCGATCCCGCTCAGCAGCAGCACGATGCCGGAGCCGATGCGGAACGCGTCCAGCGTAATGCCGAGATACCGGAAAATCGCCTCGCCGAACAGATAGAGGATCATGACGATGACCAGCACGGCGACCGTCGTGCGGACCGCCAGCTTCCGCCGCGTCATGTGCTCCTCGCCCCGCGTCAGCGTCACGTAGACGGAGAGCACGAAAAACGGCGTCAGCAGAAAAAAGATCTTGACGAAAACACCGATCACCATACTGACCGTCATCGCCCCGGCCTCCGGATATTCCTCAACGGCGGTTCAACTCTTCCTGAAGCTCGGCATCGGCCTTCAGGACCTGCGCAGTCTGTTTGCGGCGGAACTCCTTGAGCTTTTCCGCCAGCGCGGCGTCGCCAAGCGCGAGAATCGACACGGCGTAAAGCGCCGCATTCTTGCCGCCCGCCTTGCCGGCCGTCACCGCTGCGACCGGAATCCCGGGCGGCATCTGAACGATCGAAAACAGCGCGTCGAGCCCGTTGAACGGCTCCGACGCAATCGGGATGCCGATCACCGGCAGCGTCGTGTGCGCGGCGACGACGCCGCCGAGATGCGCGGCCATGCCGGCGGCGCAGATCACGACCTTGAAGCCGTTCTTCTCCGCATTCGCGGCAAACTCCATCGCTTCGACCGGGGTCCGGTGCGCCGACATCGCATGCGCTTCGTACGGAATCCCGAATTCGTCGAACACCTTGAACGCCCCCTCCACGACCGGGAGGTCGCTTTTGCTGCCCATCAGGACAGCGACAACCGGTTGATTCGCCATGCTTCCCCCTTACGCTTCGGTCTCGGGAGGATCGTTCTCGGCCCCGAGCGTCGGCAGGGCGGAAGAGTTGTCGCCGGGTGTGCCGAACTCGTAGCTCAGCAGCCCCTCGGCGATCTCAAGCAGCGCCCAGTCAAGATAGTTTTCGGAGTCGCACTTGATCATCGGCCGGGCGCCGAGCGCAAGCTGCTTCGCCCGCTTCGCCGCGACGACGGAGAGAATCTGCGGGTCCGGAATCATCTTCTTCGCACGTGCCAGATAGGCATTATTCATACTCATAATTTGGCTTCCTCTTTAAATATCGCAAGCGAAACGCCTCCGTAGGGACGTTCCGCCGCGATGGTTTCGTTATATTCCGACCACTCAGTAGTCGATGATGTCGCGATTGTTGTCGATCAGCGTGACGTCGCCGGACGTGACGCGCATGAAACGCTTTTCGAACTCCGGAACCGCGTCGAGCACCCAGCGCTCGGCGATCGCGGCACGCTCCTCGCACTTCAGCGCGTCCCGCAGCAGCAGCAGGCCGACGAAGACATAGGTCTCCATCTCGACCAGGCTGCGCGCCATGAGGTCGTGATACGCCTGATCCTTCTTCTCGGAGACAAACCTGACCGCTTCGAGCTGCCGGGCATGGAGCTCCATAAGCCTGTCGCGGAGACGCGCGAGCTTTCCTTCGAAGTTCAGCTCCGCCAGCTCTTTGATCCGGACGTCATTGTCGCGCTGGATCACGCCGCCGATCGCGGCGACAACCTGAAGCTGCGTCGTGCCTTCGTAGATGTTCGTGATGCGGGCGTCGCGGTAGAAGCGCTCGACGTTGAAATCCTTCATGAAGCCGGTGCCGCCGTGAATCTGGATCGCGTCGTAGGTCACCTGATTCGCCATTTCGGTTGCGAGCGCCTTGCACATCGGGGTCAGCACCGCGGCGACCTTGTTGTAGTACTTCTGCTTCGCGCGGTCTTCGGCCGACGGATTTTCGCTCTTTTCGACGAGATCGTTGTAGCCGTTGCGGAGGTCGACCACACGGGTCGTCTCATACAGCAGCGCACGGGCGGCGGTGAGCTTGACCTTCATGCCCGACAGCATATCGTAGATCGCCGGGAAACGGTCGATCGACTTCTTGAACTGCATGCGCTCGGACGCATACTTGCGCGCTTCGCGATAGGCCGCCTCCGCAATGCCGACCGCCTGGCCGCTGATCGCGACGCGCGCGCCGTTCATGAGGCTCATGACGTACTTGATCAGGCCGAAACGCCGCTTGCCGCAGAGCTGGGCCGGAACGTCGTTGTACTGGAGCTCGCAGGTTGCGACGCCGTGGATGCCGAGCTTGTGCTCGATGCGGCGGACGACGAGCTGCGGACACTTCTCGGCGATGAACATCGAGAGTCCGCGGCCGTCGGTGGTTCCTTCCTCGGAACGGGCCAGCACGAGGTGGACCTGCGCGCAGCCGTTCGTGATGAAGCGCTTCATGCCGTTCAGATACCACTGGCCGGTCTTCTCATCCTGCCAGGCGCGCAGGCGCACCGACTGCAGGTCGGAGCCGAAGTCCGGCTCGGTCAGGTCCATCGAACCGTCGAACTCGCCGGACGCAAAACCCGGCAGGTACTTCTGCTTCTGCTCCTCGGAGCCGAAAAAGCTGATCGTCTCGGCAATGTCCTGCAGCCCGAAGATGTTCTGCAGAGAACCGTCGGCGCGGGAGACCATTTCGGTCATCATCGTGTAGACCGACACCGGGAAGTTCAGCCCGCCGAAGCGGTGTTCGAGCATGACGCCCATGACGCCGGCCTGCTCGAGATCCTTCAGATTCCGGACCGTCTCCGGGTGATAGGTCACCTTGCCGTTCTCGAAATGCGGACCTTCCTCGTCGACGATGCGGCTGCGCGGTTCGATGCGGTCGCCGCAGATTTCACCGACGATCTCGAGCACGCGGTTGTAGTTGTCGAGCGCATCTTCGAACGAAGTCGGCGCGTTGTCGAATTGCTGCGCGAGCTTGTAGTTGTCCTCACGGAGCGCGGCCACTTCGGCCAGGTCGAGATTGTTCAGCGTGAAGACCAGATCGCTGTTGTCTTTGAAAAAGTTAGCCATGATTGGAATCCACCCCTCTTACGCTTTGGCCTTGAAGGCTTTGATCATTTGCGGAATCACGGTATTCAGGTCGCCCACGATCGCGTAATGGGCCACGCTGAGGATCGGCGCGCCGGGGTCGGTGTTGATCGCGATGATCTTCTTCGACTCCTTCATGCCGGCGACGTGCTGGATCGAACCCGAAATGCCGCAGGCGATGTAGAGGCGCGGGCGGACCGTCACGCCGGTCTGCCCGACCTGATGGTCGTGATCGATCCACCCGGCATCCACCGCGGCGCGCGAAGCGCCGACTTCGCCGCCGAGCGCTTCGGCCAGCTGGTAGATCAGCTTGAAATTTTCCTTGCTGCCGACGCCGTAGCCGCCCGCAACGATAATCTGGGCGCCCTTGAGGTCGACCTCCTTGTCGGCGCGGACGCGCTCGATGACCTTGACCACGGTCTCGGCATCGGTGAGCGCGGGCTTGACCCTGACGAGCGCGCCCTTGCGGGACGGGTCCGGCGCGTCCATCTTCATGACGCCTTCGCGGACGGTCACCATCTGCGGATCGTCCCAGGTGTTCACGATCGTGGCGATGATGTTGCCGCCGAAGGCCGGACGGATCTGCATGAGCTTGTTCGTATAGCTCTTGTTGTTCTTCTTGTCCTCAAAATCGTCGATCCTGAGGTCGGTGCAGTCGGCGGTCAGCCCGCCGAGCTTCTCCGACGCGACGCGCGGCGCAAGCTCGCGCCCCTTCAGCGTCGCCCCGAAGAGCAGGATGTTCGGCTTGTGCTCCCGGACCAGGTCGACGATGGCCCGCGCATACGGCAGAACCGTGAACGGCTCGAGCCGCGCGTCCTCGACCAGATAGACCGTGTCGCAGCCGTAGCTGTAAAGCGTGTCGACGCAGCTTTCGACTTTGTCGCCGAGCAGCAGCGCCTCGGTTTTGACGCCGAGCCTGGCGGCGAGTTCGCGCCCTTTGCAGACGAGCTCGAGGCTCACATCGGCGATTTTTCCGCCTTCCTGCTCAATGAAAATCCAGACGTTTCCAATTTTTTCAGCCATGATGATGCTTACCCCAGAGTGTGATCGCTGATGAGTTCATGAATCAAGAGACCGATGCCCTCATCGGTCGCGGGAACGCTCTTCGCCTCGCTCGCGGTGAGCACCACGCTCATAACGCTCTTTACCTTCGTCGGAGATCCCGGGAACCCGATGCGGGCCGGATCGGCGTCGATGTCGGCCGCGCTGAACTCCCGGATCAGGAGACCGTCCTTCTCAAGCTTCTTCTGCGCCTCCGCCACCGCCTCGGCGTCGGTGTAGTTCGAATTCCCGCAGGACTTCGCAATCTCGGAGACGGTCCGGGCGCGCTTGTATTTCATAAGCCGCTTCGCATTCATCGGGCGCGGTTCGTTCGCGTCGATCACGGTCAGCAGGGCCGGGAGCGGAGACTCGAGGACCTCGTAGCCGCCTTCGATCGCGCGGCGGACCGTCACTTTGCCTTTTTCGAGGCTTTTGACCTCTTCGACATAGCAGAGCTGCGGAATCTTCAGCTTTTCCGCCAGCTGCGGACCGACCTGCGCGGTGTCGCCGTCGATCGCCTGGCGGCCGCAGAGGATCAGGTCGAAGCGGCCGAGTTTCTTCGCGCAGCAGGAGAGCGTATAGCTCGTCGCAAGCGTATCGGCGCCGGCCAGAGCGCGGTCGGTCACCAGCACGGCTTCGTCGGCGCCGCGGTAGAGCGACTGGCGCAGAACCTCGGCGGCGGCGGGCATGCCCATCGTGGCGACCACGACGCGCGCGCCGTAGCGATCCTTGAGCTCGAGGGCCAGTTCCAGCGCATTCAAATCCTCAGGATTGAAAATCGCCGGGAGCGCGGCCCGGTTCACGGTCCCCTCGGGCGTCATTGCATCGCCCGAGATGTTCTGGGTATCCGGAACCTGTTTGACGAACACGAGTACGGAATAACTCACAGTTTCGACTCCCATATTGTGGTTGCTTATGGTTTATGTCCAAATACAATAAAACATGATAATATATCGCGGCGCACTCAAATAGCAACCCCCTCCCGGCAGCTTTTTTCAAAAAAAACGGACGCGGAGAGCTTGCCGTGAACCGGGAAACGTGGTATACTAAACAGCATCATGGTTAAACCAGCGGAAAAAATCATCTATATTCAGGATCACGAGGGGGAGCGCGTCCGGTTCGACCCGGTCGAGCTGCAGACGCGGCTCATCAACTGCTTCCTCACGGCCGGGCTGCGCGAAAGCAGCTATATGGCCGAGGATATCGCGCTCGCAGTCGAATACACGCTGCTCAACAGCAACCGTCCCGATGCCGTCTTCGGCCAGGGGGAGCTCGCCGCAGCCGTGATCCGCATGCTCGAGGAGACCGGCTTCCCGGAGGTCGCCGCACTGTTCCGCCAGAGCGGCGGAGACCGGCAGGTCGCGGTCGATGCCGACCCGGTTTCCGTCGCCGGATTCCTGCAGAAATTCCTGGCCTGCTCCGATACGATCTTCGACCGGGTGGTGCATGAAGTCGCCCGCGCGGTCGAAATCCTCGGCATTCACGAAGCCGACCCGCACCTGTACCTAGAACTGGCGCGGTATTACGAGCGCAAGTTCGCGATCGAGAGCATCACGGGCGGCCCGGTCGCCCGGCTCCGCGGCCGGACCTCAGCGACCAAAGCCGAAATCACGGCCGTCCTGCCGCCCGAAATGCGCGCCCTCGCCTCAGAAGGAGTGCTCCGGGTCAGCGAGGTGAACGAAATTTTCTCCCGCATCCGCTTCTTCTTCATGATGAAGCCGTTCGCGCGGAAGTTCGGCCTGACTCCGCCGGTCACGGAAATGGAAGTGGAACCGCTGCTGTTCCGCATGAGCCGGATTCTCGAACTCGGCCGCGCCGCCATCGACGCGGCGCTGCAGCCGCCGGAACCGCTGCCGGTGCAGCTGACCATCCCGGACATGTCCGGCTTCATCACCGAATATTTCGGCGCGGAGCAGGAGAAATCGCGCAAGCTCATGGACGAGCTCGCGCGAACCCTTTCCTTCGAACTCAAAAACGGAATCTACAAACTTTCAGTCAATTGAAGGCCGAAACATGAACACAAGAGAGCGTTTCCAGGCGGTCCTGAATTTCGAGAAGCCCGACCGCCTCCCCGTCATCGAATGGGCTCCGTGGTGGCATCTGACTCTCGAAAACTGGCGGAAACAGGGGCTCCCGGCCGGTTTCGACACGGTCGGACTCCAGGAGCATTTCGGGCTCGACCTCATGGTGCAGAGCTGGATCCGCCCGACCAACGCCCGGACGCCGGAGGTTCCGCACGGCAGCCCGCTTGTACGCGACCTCGCGGAATACGAGCAGCTCCGCGCCTCGCGCGCCGTTCACGATCTCGACGCAGTCGATTTCGAGCCGTTCGAACGCTACCGCGAACAGCACGAGCGCGGCGACGCGGTCTTCTGGTTCACCCTCGACGGCTTTTTCTGGTTCCCGCGCAATCTCTTCGGCATCGAAAACCATCTTTACGCCTTCTACGACCAGCCGGAGCTCATGAAGCGCCTGAACCAGGACCAGCTCGAATTCAATCTGAAGGTGCTCGACCGCATCTTCGACCGCTATGAACCCGAATTCATGAGCTTTGCGGAGGATATGAGCTACAACCACGGCTCGATGATCTCCGAAGAGCTTTTCGATGAATTCCTGCTGCCGTACTACCGCGAAATCATCCCGGTTCTCCGGAAACACAACGTCAAGGTTTTTCTCGACTCGGACGGTGACATCACCGGCTCGGTCAGCTGGTTCGAACGGGCGGGAATCGACGGAATCTTTCCGCTCGAGCGCCAGGCCGGCGTGGACGTCGCCAGACTGCGGCGCGAACACCCGAAGTTCCTCCTGCTCGGCGGATACGACAAAATGGTCATGGACAAAGGCGAAGAGGCGATCGAACGCGAATTCGCCCGCCTGCTGCCGACCGCGCGGCAGAGCGGCTTCCTGGTCAGTTGCGACCACCAGACTCCGCCCGCCGTCACCCTCGACGATTACGCGCTGTACCTGAAGGCCTTCCGCGAATTCGCCGCCGAAGCCTGCCGCTGAAACGGAAAAAGGAGGGCGTTTCGCCCTCCTTCCCTCCAGGAAGCCCCAGGCGCTTATTTTTCCCGCTCGATCAGGTAATCGACCAGTTCGAGCAGACACTTCCGGTAGACGTTGGCCGGAAACTCCTTCAGGATCGACTTGGCCCGGTCCGCCAGCTCGGCTTCCTCCTTTTCGAGAACGCCGGCGGCGCCGGAGTCGACCATGATCCGGCGGACTGTTTCGAGGTCGTGCGGCGTATATTCACGATGGCCGAGCATGCGCAGGAGCCGGTTGCGGTCGGCGGCGGAGGCCATCTGCAGGGTACTCAGCAGCAGGATCGTCGCCTTGCCTTCGCGCAGGTCGCCGCCGAGCGACTTGCCGAGCATCTCAAAGTTGCCGAAGATGCCGAGATAGTCGTCGCGGAGCTGGAAGGCGTTCCCGGCAGCCAGGGCGAACTCCCCGAGCTTCCTGACCTCCGGCGTCTCCGGATCATCGGTTTCGAGGGCGATCATCGCGCCGGCTTCGGCGCAGAAGCGCAGCAGCGCGCCGGTCTTGCCGCGAAGCATTTCGCGGACCTCGTCAAGCCCGATCGACTCGAGCATGCGCAGCGAAAATTCGACGTCGAGCGCTTCCCCGCAGATCAGCTCACGGTTCGCCAGCTCCTGAAAACGGCGCATGACGCCGACCGTCACCTTCGCCGGAACGCCGTGCTCCGTCGCCCGGAGCAGAAGATCGTTCGCCCACCCCTGCTGGATGTCTCCGGTCAGAATCGCAAAATCGCGCCCGGTGCGGTCCGCTTCCGCCGCGGCGAGGCCGAAACGGCTGCGGCTTCCGCCGGCCAGCGCCACGTGGCAGGTCGGCCGGTTTCGGCGGGTCGTATCCTGATCGATGATGTCGTCGTGCACGAGCGTCCAGTTGTGGCAGACCTCCGCCGCCGCCGCCGGATAGAGGGCCGCCGACTCCCTGCCACCGAGCAGCCGGCAGCACCAGATCAGAATGGCCGGCCGGAGCCGCTTGCCGCCGTTCTGCGGATAGTCCAGAACCGCGGCGCGCAGGTAATCGGGCCGGATGGTCTGCGGATAACGGTCCGCCGCAAGCAGCTTGTCGATCGCAGCGGAAACTTTTTTCAGATGTTCCTGCATCGTTAACCCCTTTCAGAAACAGGTGCTGGCCCGGACGCTGGTCCAGAGCTGGCTGTGAAGATCGATTTTCTTGCGCTCGCGCGTAGCGAGTGCAATCGGCACGTGCGTGAAATGGTCCCCCCAGTGGCCGATCACCATATCGGTGCGTCCGGCCATCGCGGCATGCACGGCATTCTGCGCCAGCATCGCGCAGAACACCGCGTCGGCTCCGTGGCACGGGCCGCTGCGGACGGCGTACGAGGTGTCGAAGTATTTGACGTTGACTTCGATATCGAGCTTTTTGAAATGCTCTCTGATCTTATCGCGCAGCAGGATGCCGATGTCGTTGTGGATCAGGTTCCCGGAGGCGTCGTGCATTTCGGGCAGCTTGTCGAAAAGCTCCTGGCCGGCGCCCTCCGCGACGATCATGACCGCATGGTGCTTGCGGTTCATGCGCTCGACGAGGTTCGGCAGCAGCGCATCGGGCCCCTCGCCCTCCAGCGTGAATTTGCGTTCCGGCACGAGGCAGTAGTTGATGTACGAATTCGCCAGCGTCGCATAAGCCGCGATAAAGCCCGAGTCGCGCCCCATGACCCGCACCAGGCCGATGCCGTTGTAGGCGCCCTTCGCCTCGTTGTTCGCGCCGGAGGCGAACCGGCTGCAGGCCGCGACGGCGGTTTCGAAACCGAACGACTTGTCGATGAAGCTGATATCGTTGTCGATGGTCTTCGGAATCGAGATGACGCTGATGGAGAGCCCGCGACGCTGCGCCTCCATCGCAATGTCGTGCGCGCAGCGCGCGGTGCCGTCGCCGCCGATGCAGAACAGCAGATTGATGTTCATGCGCATCAGCGTATCGACCATCACGCCGGTGTCTTCCTCGCCGCGCGAGGAGCCGAGGATGGTGCCGCCCTGCTCGTGGATGTCGTCGGTGTTCTCGTCGGTCAGCACGATGGGAGCGAGCTTGCTGGCCGGGTTCAGCCCCCGGTAGCCGTAACGGATGCCGTAGACGATCGGCACTTTGTACTGACCCCGCAGCGTGCTGGTCAGGAACTTGATGACGTCGTTCAGCCCCGGGCAGAGGCCGCCGGCCGTCAGCACCGCCGCCTTGCACCAGGACGGGTCGTGATAGATCCTCGCGCGCGGCCCCGCCAGTTCGAAAGCCGGAATCGTCTTTCCCTTCCGCACATATTCGGCCAGTTTCGCGGCATCGCTGTCGTAGGCGACGGTCGCGCCGTCGTCGATGAAAGCGGTCGACGGGTCGAGCGGCGAATCGAGCTGCGCCCGGCCGAGGCGCGGTATCTGAAAATCCTTGATATCCATGGTCATTCATTCCTCCCGCTTAATAATGGGTACTCACTCAGGTACGATAAGATAGACCTTTCCCCCGAAATAGCAACCCGTATTACTGGATTTTTTCAAAGTTTAACAGTATATTGAACAAAAACAGAATCCAAGCCGGAGCGCCGATGACGACTGACACACGCAGGAAACCTCTTCCCGGATGGGAAACCTCCCCCTTCGCCCGGCGGACGGAGCGGGCGGCCCGCATGATCTGCGGCGCCGCTTTTCCCGGAATTTTTCTCGGCTCGGCCTTCGCGGGGACGATGGAGCTTCTCGAGCACGGCTCCGGGTTGTTCGGCATCCCCGGCGTATCGCTGATCATCATCGCGCTCGAAGCGATCTTCGGCGCGGTCCTGGTCGGCAGCTGGCGCGAACGGCACGGGCTGCGCGGAATTCTCATCCTGCCGGCGCTGCTGCTTTTTCTGTTCAGCCTGGTTCCGGGGCCGCGGGCGGCGCTGGCGATCTGCGGAATTCTGGCCGGCGGCTATTTCACGGCGCTGCCGGTGCGGTCGGGAGGAGTCCGCGCCGTGTTCGGCGTATCGTTCGCCCTGACGGTATTCCTGCTGCCCGGACATGCGTTCGCCGCCCAGACGCTTCAGATTGCGCTGTTTCCCATCCTCTTCGCCTCGACGATCCTCTGGGTCGGAGCGCACTGGGTTCTGCGCGTATGCATGATCGCGCTGCTGCCGGTATCGACCATCCTGTTCGCCGAAGGAATGCTGAACCGCCGGCCGGCGGTTTCCGCCGGCGAACCGCAGGAGGTGGCGGCGGCGCTCCCGGCCATCCTCATGGCGAATTCGGATTCTGCGCGCGTCCTCTTCCTCTCCGACCGGCCGTCCCTGCTCCCCGAAGTCTGGTGCAGCATGCCGTTCGTCGCCGGCGTCGAAAGCATCTGGCCGCAGGCGGAACGGTTCCCCGGCCGCGACTGGAGCAAGTTCAAGCCGCACAACGGGCTTCCGGGCCGGGCGGTCGCCGCCCTCGCCGGAAAGTTCAACCTGATCTACATCGACACCTTTCCGTCCGGCGGAGAAGCCGCACGACGCGGTTTCGTGGAGAAACTCTGGGAGCTGCTGGAGCCGAAAAACGGCATTCTCGTGCTCCCGTCCGTGAACCGGCTGCTGCTCCCCGCCGAAGCGCAGTGGGCCGTCCTGCCGGGAACGCGCGGACAACGGGTCGCCGCGTCGCGCGAAGCGGTCTCCACCGACCTGGACCTGCTCGACGGACGGCTGCGCGCGCTGCTCGAACCGTTCGGCGAAGAAAACCACATCCCAGCCGGCATTTTTGCGGCGCTCTATTACACACCGTCCCCGCCGGTCCTGCCCGCGCCGGAAAACGATCCGGCGTTCGCCAAACCGGTTTCGCCCGAATGGTTTTATGAGACGCTGTTCTGCTTCCTGCTCGGTTACGGCGCCATCCGGCTCTACTTCGGCAGGTACGGCCGGAACCCGTACGGCTTTGCGCTGATGGAGAACTCCGCCGGATTCGTCCTCGTCCTGCTGGCGGCCTGCAGCGCCATGTCCTGCCGGGAGCTCTTCACCGGCGTGCCGGCCTCGACGATCTGGGGATGCGTCGGGCTCGTCTTCGTCGTTCTGCCGTTGCGGGCGCGCGCCGCGCGCGTGCTCGCGCTCGCGGCAATCGTCCTTCCGGCCGTCTGGCTGATTCCGCAGAGCCTCATCGTCGAAGAGCCGACCTGGATCATCGTGACCGCCGTCGCCGCCCTGGCGGCCGGAGCGGTCCGCGGCCGCATCGGCAGGGAAACCGCCTTTCCGCGAAGCTGGTGCACGACCTTTTCCGCTGCGGGCTGGATCGTCGGAGGAGCGGTTTACGCCGTCTTCCATCTGCTGCTCCGGGAACCACTCCTGCCGGCCCTCATCGTCGCGGGCGCCCTGCGTCTCGCCTGGCCCCTGAAACTCTAGCCTCCCCCTTCGCCGGAACGGCCCTTTTCCCCGGAGATGCCTCGACCTCTCCGGTCGGAGAGTTTCATCGTTCCGCCAGTTCGAAATAGAGGGCGGGGCCGTTCCTGAGCTTTGCCGTATCGATGGCGAGCCGGATTCTGCCGCCGCCGATATGGAGCGGAAGCTCTTCGCGGCGCTCTCCGTCGATCCCGAGCGCGAAACACTTCAGTTTTGCGGAGCAGTCGAGCGTGAGTTCGAGCGTCCCGGTCTCCAGCAGCACCGGGAGGGTTCCGGGCTTGTGAAGAACCCTGCGGTCGGCGGAGAGCTCCATGCCGCTGTTCAGGGCGTCGGTCGAAAAAACAAGGAGCATGCGGCGGGACTCCCCGAGCGGTGCTTTGTCGAGAGAAATCAGCGCGGCCGTGCACGGCAGGGAGCTTCGGAAAACGAGGTTTGAGAGACGGAGTTCGCCCCCCTCCCATGCCGCGCCCTTCAGCCGGAGCGTATCCACCGTGAAGCAATTCTCCCCGGTCCGCAGGACGAGTTCGCCGGTATCGCTCTGGAAAACGCCTTTTTCCGGATCGGTCAGGTTGCCGGCGGGCAGGATGTTTTTTTCCCGCAGTTTTGCGGTAATTCCGGCAAAATCCGGGACATTGTTCGTATCGACGGGAACCGTGAACATGGTCTGCGCCGCGATCCGGCTGCCCTGCGACGGCGGCATGGTCAGATCGAGCGCCGGATACGGCGGCAGTCCGGCGGGGACGGCTCCGTCCAGCACGACGCCGAGCCCGGTCAGGAGCACGAGCCGGTTCTGCTCGGAGCTGACGCCGCTGTTCATATTGCGCGGATCGCGCATGAATGCGTCGTCCAGCGCCACTCCGACCCTGTGCCGGGCAGCGGCCACGTCTCCGCGCCCGTAGGCGAATGCCGCGATGACCTGCCCGGCGCGGCCGACCGGGTCGCGGCCGAGCTGAAAATCCGCCAGCTCCGCCGGAATGCGCGTGACGGCCAGCGAGTGGACCGTGATTCCGGCATAATCCTGCAGCGACGCGTAGGACGGCAGGAGCAGCCCCTCCTGGTGGCGGTATCTGCCCCAGAACGGCGCATTATATTCGGTAATCAGGAACGGACGGTTCCAGACCCGCATGGTCGACATGTAGCGCAGATAGACCGCGGCGTTGCCGACGATGCTGTTCTGATCCATGCGCGATCCCGGATTGCTGTTGGCCGTCGGGTGGTTGTGGTAGCCGTGCGCGGTGATGACCGGCACGTCGCGCCGGATCGACGTGAAGCGGAAATAGCCGAGGACGTCGTAGAGCGTCGCAAACGTCCGGCAGCCGATCGCCTCCAGCCCCTGCCGGTAGAAGTCGAGCATTCCGCGCTCGATCTCATACAGGAACTCATTGGCATCCTTCCCTCTGGCGTCCCAGGCGTACAGGTCCTTCTTCGAAAACAGGGGGACGGCATCGAAGGAGGCAACGGGGACGTTCCAGCTCTTTCCGAGCCTGCCGATGTCGTTTCCGTACCGCTTTTTCAGGAACGAGCGCCAGGCGCTTTCCGCCGGAAGCCGGACGCCTTCCGCCCGGAGCGGCTCCTTCGCCGCCCAGATGCCGAGCTCCTGCTCGTTGTGCATATCGACATAAACCAGCGCCGGTTCGTCGTTCAGCGACAGCCCGGTATACGGATTCACGGCCGTCATGAGCGCCTTCACGCCGTCAAGCCACATCCGCCGCGCTTCGGGATCGAAGTACATGCGCTCCTTGTAACGCTTCGCAACCGCATCGGACCACTGGTTCGGGAACTTCTCGTAGCCGGTGTAGCTGAACAGGTCGATGCCGAAGTAGACCCCCTCCCGCTTCAGGCAGTGCAGCATATACTGAAAGTTGTCGAGGTTCGCCGGGCTGAACCGCGCCCGGCCGGGCGCGTCCTTTCCGGACATCAGCAGCAGATCCACGCCCTGAAAGCGGACCATGTTGTACCCCTGGCGCCGCACCTTCGCGGCGAACTCGCGGATATTCTTCCGGGTCTCCTCCGGAGTCGCGGCCTGAAGCATCGACTCCTTCCAGGTCATCAGGTGGTTTGCAAACGCGTTGAACGCGAAGAAGCGGACCGGCCTGTCCGGGCGTTTCTCGAAACGGAAGCCGCCGTCCGGACCGATCACCGCCCGGCCGAATCTCCCGGCCGGGCCCGGCTCGTGGATGCCGCTCAGGTCGAGTGCGCTGCCGGGCCGGACCGACAGAGCGGACATATCGATCGGTTTCCAGGTCTCATCGGCCCGGACGATCCGTTTTCCGTTTTCCGTCTCCGCCCCGGCGAATGCCGCGGCGCCGATTCCGGCCAGAAGCAGAAATACCGTCAACCGCATAAACTCCCCTCCCCCGCTTACCATCTGTACCAGCCGTCGTGACGAATCCAGAAGTTCCAGGGTGCGTTATCGTTCCAGTTCGAGTCCACCCACGGGCAGCCGATCCTGCTGCCGCGGGTGGACATGAGCCATCTGGCGCCGGCCTCGCCCGCCGGTCCCCGCTCCGACACGACATGGCCGTCGGCGAAAACCGCGTTGATTTCGGAATTGCCGCGGTGCGACGGCCAGGCGACCGCGTAATTCGCATCGTAGTTCGCATCGATCCGGTGGAAACCGAACGGCTGGAGGTCGCCTTCGGCGCGGTCGGCGTCGGCGGACTCCGTGATCAGCAGCGTCCGGGAGGCCGCCGGAAAACGGCTGAGCTTCACCCCGGAGACATATTGATGGTTCATGCCGTAGTCGCAGATGTACCAGCCGGCATGGTCCGAGCTGGTCAGGAACCTGCCGGGATCGTTCCAGAGCTCCCTCACCCAGTCCGGCGAACCGCTGCGGGAGGGGCAGACGAATGATTTCTTCGCCAGATACTTCCCGTCCGCAACCAGCAGCCAGGTCCAGAAGCGGTTCCCGGAGTCCTCGCTCCCGTTGCTGTGCCGCGCGAAGCAGTCGTTGTTGTCGGACGCATACTGCAGCATGGCGAGCCCCTGCTGCTTGAGATTGTTTTTGCAGTTGGACGAGCGGGCGGTCTCGCGCGCCTGATTCAGCGATGGCAGCAGCATTGAAGCAAGGATTGCGATGATGGCGATAACGACGAGCAATTCGATCAGTGTAAAGCTGCTTCTCATGAAATCCCTCCAGCAAATGGCATGATTGTGTTTTCCGGGAGACTGCACCAATATTATACCTGACGGAAAAGAACACGACTTCCAGAAAACAATCAAAAAATTATGCTTTATCGCTCAAAAAGGCTCATTCCGGTTCATTGATCCGGAAAGATCCGGGAACGGTACAGCGGCAGCCACGGCCACGCTTCGCATCCGGTCCGGCAAAATCACTGGTCCGGCAGCGCATGCCGGAACGGGAGGCCCTTCCCGGGCGCCGCCTGTCCCGCTTTACTCCTTCCGTTCCGGAGAAGCAAGGAACTCCCGGAGCGTCTCCCAGTAGCGTTCCCCCGCCTTGAAGAGCAGGTTGTTGTGGCCGCCGCCCTCGACGGTGTAAAGCCGCTTCGGCCCGGCAGCCGCCTCAAAAAGCGCCTCGCCGTGGGAGTACGGCACGACTGTGTCCCGCGTGCCGTGGATGATGAGCAGCGGCAGGTCGATCTTCGCCACCCGGTCGATGTTGCGGAACCGGTCGAACGGCAGCCAGCCCATGCCGACCACGGAAAAAGTGCTTTTGAACGGCGCCTCCAGCACGAGCGCCCGGGCCGGAACCTTTTCCGCGAGGAAGCAGGAGGGGCCGCTGCCGACCGAACGGCCGTAAATCACGATCGACTCCGGCGGAACGCCGCGCTCCTCGACCAGATAGCGCCAGACCCGCTCGATGTCCCGGCAGGCCGCCGCCTCGGAGGGTTCGCCGCCGCTCTGCCCGTACCCCTCGTAATCGTATGCGGCGACGCCGTAACCGCGCTCCGCATACTGCCTGATCCGGTAGCGCACCGAACCGAGATCCTCGGCGTTGCCGTGGCTGTAGAGCAGCACATATCCTCCCTCCGGCGGCGGCAGATACAGCACGGCGACGGAAAGGCCGGCGGCGACTTCGAGCATCGTTGTCCCCGGAACAGCAGGCGTGCCTCCCGGCGGCTGAAAGATGACCCGGTCGGCCATGCACCCCGCCGCGAACAGCACGATTCCGGCCAGCGCCGCGGGAGGCGCCAGACAGAGCAGGCAGAGCCGCCGCAGCCGGCGGCGCAGGTTTTGTTCCGTTCTATTCATCATCGTTTAAAAGATCACTCCTGACCGGATTTGTCAAGCTGCGGCGGCGAAACTCAAGCGGGGAAATTCCATGTTTTTTCCTGAATTCGCGTGAAAAGCAGCGGGCGGAGCCGTATCCGCAGGAGAGTGCGATCTCGTTGACCGGACGCACCGAGCCGGCCAGAAGCGACTCCGCCCTGCGCATGCGCAGGGCGATCAGATACGCCTTCGGCGTCACGCCGAGGTGGAGCTTGAACAATCGGATCAGCTTCAGCTCCGAAAGGTTCAGTTCCGCGGCGACGGTGCCGAGCGCGATCGGGTTGCCGAGGTTGAATTCGAAAATGCGAATCGCATCCGCGATCAGCGGCTCCCGGCAATGCGGCTGCTGCATCCTCAGCTCGGTCAGGAAACGGATCGCCAGGCCGGAGAGCTCCGCCACATCGGCCGGATCCTTCCGGCGCAGCAGCGGAAACATCGCTTCGACCAGCCGGTACGCTCTCTCCGGCTCGGTCAGGTCGAAACGGCAGCGGCCGCCGGAAAAACCGAGGGCGGCCAGAAACGGCGCGATCAGCTGGCCGCAGATGCCGACCGAAAGCTTGCGGCACGAGCCGGAGGGACCGGTCCGGAGCGTGTTGTCCTCTCCGGCGGGCAGGATGCAGAATGAACCCGGCTTCACCAGCGTGATCCGGTCATTGTGCTCGATCAGCAGATCGCCGTCGAGCGGCAGCTCGAACGCGGTTATCGACGGGCAGGTATGCGAAAAGAAATTGCCCGCCAGGAAAAACTGCCGGACCGCAAACTCCGGCCAGACCGGAAGCATGTTCTTCCGGCCGAAATCCCAGCTTTCGGTCATTCCGCGCGCTTCGACGGTGTCGAAACGCGAAAGGGAATAAACCTCGCTGCCCTGTGCCCGTTTCACGCCGCTGCCCTCCCTGTTTCCGGCACAATACCGCCGCATTCCGGATATTTCCAGCACGAATTGAAATAAAAGTGTATTTTTTGATGATTCAGATGCCAAATCCAGACCAAAACCATATTGTTTCAGGACCGGTTATTCAGTATAATATAAGCAGAACCCCAATATAATCGGAGAGGTGCCATGAGACAAAACAGAACTTTCTTCACCTTGATCGAGCTCCTGGTCGTCATCGCGATCATCGCGATTCTGGCGGCGATGCTGCTGCCCGCGCTCCAGAAAGCGCGCGAACAGGCGTACAGGAGCTCCTGCCTGTCCAACCTGAAACAGATAGGGTCAGCGATGGTGCAGTATATCGGCGACAACGACGATTACATCGCGCCGCAATGCGTGAACAACCGGCATCTGAGCTGCTGGGATTACAGCTGGGGGCGCGGCTACCTCGGCGGACAGGTCGGCGGCAGCGGCTGGCCGCTCACAGACGGCGCCAGCTGGAAAATCTTCCGCTGTCCGTCCGACCGCTCTGTTCTGGCTGCTAAAAACAGTCTCCGCGTCAGCTACGGTATCGTGCAGAACCTGATCCGCGGCCTCGACGGAACCGAAACCGGGCCTCTCGCCAAAGCCGCCCGCTACCGGAAGCCTTCCGCGACCTATGCCGTCCTGGATTCCGACTACTCGAACCTGCTCGGCAGCTCGGGGAACGAATACATCAACACCGCCGTCGGCGTCATCGCCGGAGGAGACGGCAAATGCTGGCTCGGCAGTTCCCGCAACGTCGGCCCGAACCACGGCAATTCGGCCAATATCCTGTTCCTCGACGGACATGCCGCCAACCGGACCGGCTGGAAAGGACGGGCCTCCGTCCTGTACTATGATTACGTCAGCAGCGACATCGACCTGCGCAGCCGCGCCTTCGTGGAGGATTGAGGATCATGACGATGAAAAAAACCGTTCTGCTGCTCCTGCTGACCGCTTCGGCCTGCCTGTCCGCCGCCTACCGGAATACGGAACTTCTGTGGGAGGCCGATTTCCGTTCGGCCGGCGCATTGAAACGGTGGACCGACAGCTCCGCCGCGCAATATCTTCCGGCAGGCGGGCCGGACGGCTCCCCCGCCGTGGCCTTCGTCCTGCCGAAGCGGGGGACGCGCTGGATGTCGATCGGACTCGACCCGGCGAAGCTGCGCGGCCTCATCCAGCTTGAAGCCGTCGTCCGCGGCAAAGAACTCACGCGCGGACCGCAGCCGTATTTCGGCAGCAAGGTCATGCTCGCGATCTCGGCGGGCGGAAAAACGCGTCATCCGGAGCCGCTGCGGCGTTACGGCACCTACGGCTGGACGAAGGTCTGCATCGTCGAAAACATCCCGGACAACGCGGATAAGGTCACGCTGTCGCTCGGCATCCAGAACGCCTCCGGAACCTTCGAGGTTGCGGGCGTCAGAATCTTCCGCTGCGTCGAAACCGACGATCCGTCGGAGGGGAAGCCCGCCGTGAATGCCGAGGCGCAGGCGATTCCGCGCGGCCCCGGCAAAGGCGCGAAGTTCCGCGGCTTCATGTCCGGCGGCGACCTGTCGCCCGAAGCGGTCGGGACGCTCGCGGAATGGAACGTCAACCTGATCCGCTACCAGATGAATCCGGGCCTCAACGTGAAACCGAAGGCGGACATCTCGACACCGGAGAAATACCTCGCCTGGATCGATTCCGAAATCAAGCGGCTCGATGAACTTATGCCGCTCTTCAGAGAGCACGGCATCAAAGTCGCCATCGACCTGCACACCGGCCCCGGCACCGGGATCAGTCAGGTGGCCAGCAACATCCTCGGCGCCGGGACCAGCCTCGACACCCTCGACGCGGCGTGGCGGAAACTTGCGTCGCACTACCGCGGCAACCCGCAGATCTACGGCTACGACCTGCTGAACGAGCCGGTTGCGGAGAACTACGTCAGAGGCGTCGAAAACCCGTGGCTCGCGATCTCGGAGCGGCTGGTCGGAGTCATCCGGGAGGTCGATCCCGACACGCCGATCATCACCGAGCCGGATTTTGCGAACACCCGGCCGCTCGCGGACCGCAACGTCATTTACAGCCCGCATTTCTACAGCCCGCACGCCTATACCCATCAGGGGGTGCTCGGTCAGGTCCGCTGGTCGTATCCCGGCGTGATCGACGGCGTCTACTGGGACAAGGAGCAGCTGCGGGTCAGCATGAAGGAGGTCATCGAGTTCCAGAAGAAGCACGGCGTCCCGATCTTCGTCGGGGAATTCAGCGTGATCAACTGGGCGAAAGGCGGCGACCGCTATCTCGCGGACATGATCGAGCTCTTCGAGGAGTACGGCTGGGACTGGGCCTACCACGCGTTCCGGGAATGGGACGCATGGAGCATCGAACACGAGGGGAAGGCGTTCCGCAGCGTCGTCCCCTCCCCGGACAACCTGCGCAAGCGCGTGCTGCTCGAAGCGCTGAAGAAGAACACAAGGTGACCGTACCGCTCTTTTTTCACCCGAATTTTCGACGATTCGGGTGTTTTTTTATTTGCATTTTGCCGGAAAGCTTGCTATTTTACGCAATGAAGGAAACAGCAAAACAAAACCAGGAGAAAAACCATGCAATTGGATCCGGCCAATCTTCTTGACGAACTCGAAGAGCACATGATGAAGACCGAAGAGGCCCTCGTCAACAGCTTTCACACCATCCGCACCGGGAAAGCCTCTCCGTCGCTGGTCGAAAACATCATGGTCGAGTATTACGGCACCCCGACCCGCCTGAAGGAGCTCGCCGGCATCAACGCGCCGGAACCGCGGCTGCTCGTGATCCAGCCGTGGGACAAAAGCGCGCTCTCCGCGGTCGAAAAAGCGATTCTCGCCTCGAACATCGGCATCACCCCGATGAACGACGGCACTCATATCAAACTGCCGATTCCGGAACTCAGCCAGGACCGCCGCGCGGCGCTGGCCAAGCAGGCGAAAGGGTTCGTCGAGGAAGCGAAGGTCGCGCTCCGCAACATCCGGCGCGACGGCAACGAAGCAGCCAAAAAAGCACAGAAAGACGGCGTGTTCACCGAGGATGAGCTCAAGAAGATCCTCGACGACATCCAGAAGCTGACCGACCGCTACATCGCCACGCTCGACAAGGAACTTGCCGCGAAGGAAAAGGAGCTCATGACCGTCTGATGGCGGGCATGGCGTCAAGAGGGGGTACCGCAGCCGGAATCCGTTCCGGCCGCGGTTTTTTGCTGATGCTCGGCGTCATCGCCGGCTGTGCGTTCCTGCTCCGTCTCGGCGTCTGGGCCGAGCTCGGCGCCGTCAACGGCGGGCGAAACAGCGTCTATGCCCCTTCGGTGCTGACCGACCTTGCCACGTATATGAAGCTCGGGCGCGAAATGGCGGCCGGCGAATATACGGGGCCCTTTTATTATCAGCCGTTCTATTATGCGGTCTTCCTGCCGGGCTGCTATCTGCTCTCCGGCGGTTCGATCGGTTTCGTGATCTTCGTGCAGTCGCTGCTCGGGGCGGCGACAAGCTATCTCGCCGGGCTGGCCTCCGCCCGGCTGTTCGGCAAAACCGCCGGCTGCATCGCCGCCGTGTTCACAGCGATTTCGACGCCGCTGCTGCTCAATACGCCGTACCACCAGAACGAGACGCTCCAGACCTTCAACCTCATGCTTCTCTTCTACCTGGCGCTGCGGGCCTGCGAATGCTGGAATCTCAAGCGCTGGGCGGCGGTCGGAGCCGTGACCGGAATCGCGATCCTGACCCGCGGCAACATCAATTTCTTCCTGCCCGGGCTGCTGGCGGCGCTGATCTGGGCCGGGCGGCAGCACAAAGCAGGTCCGGGCCGAATCGCGGCGGCGGCCGGGCTTTTCGCGGCAATGGTGCTTCTGGTCCAGCTGCCTTTCGCTCTCCACAACACCCGCGTGACCGGAAAACTCTCCGGCCCGTCGACCGCGGCCGACGCCGTGCTCGCGCTCGGGAATTCGCCGGAAGCGCCGGCCGGCGGCCGCGATCCGGAGCTTCCGGCCGGGCCGATGGAGTACCCCGAAGCGTACGGCCGCATGATGAACCGCGCCGAAAACGGCGTCGGCGTACCGGCCCAGATGTTCGAGTGGATGCGCCGCGAGCCCGCCGCGTTCTTCGAGCTGCAGCTGCGCAAGCTCCTGCTCTTCTGGGACTGGCGGGAAATTCCGAACAACGTTTCGCTTCTCGGTCCCGGCGGCGGCGCCGAGTCGAGCCTGATCCTGCGCTGGCTGCTGCCGGGGCGCAGCCTCGTGCTGCTGCCGCTCGGCCTGGCCGGGCTCGTGCTGGCGGCCGTCAGGGCGTACCGGCGGCGCGACGTCCGGCTCTGGCTGCTCGTCTACTGCGCGGCGGCCTACTGGGCGGCGACCGCACTCTTCTACATTCTCTCGCGCTTCCGGGCGCCGATCCTTCCGCTTGTCGCCGTTGCGGCGGGCGGCTTCGCGTCCTGGTTCCTGCGGCGCTGGCGGAGATCCCCGGAACGGCGTCGGCAGCTGCTGCTCTGCGGCGGCGGCGGGCTGGTCGCCGCCTTCTGGCTCGTCAGCTCCGGCTACGAGTTCTACCGGAACAACCTCGAGGCGGCGCTGGCGCGCTTCTGCCGGCCGGACGGAACCGTCGTCGCCTTCGGCGGCACACCCTACCGGCTCGATTACGGCCCGATGACCTTCGGCGGCTGGAGCGAAATCGAAATGCGCCGCGGGCAGAAGCTCGCCAAGCGCTTTCCGGACTTCGACAAGCCCGGCGAAGCGGAATGGACGCTGCTGGCCGACAGCGCCGGCCGGCTTCGCTTCCGGGTCAACGGCCGCACGGTGACGCGCGCGGTGGAACATCCGGGGCTCGTGAAGCTCCGCTTCCCCGTCATGCCGGAAAGCGGCCTTTTCCGGCTGGAAATCGTCGATTTTCCCGGCAAATGCTCGCTGCTCTTCGACCGCCAGCGCAACTACGGCCGTTCGGAACTCGACGGCGCGCCACTCGACGGCGAGTGGCTGTTCCGGCTGTACGACTCCCCCGATCCGGTGAAGTAATTCATCGCATTTCCCGAGAAAAAAACGTTTTTTTTTCGTTCCCGGTTTGACAAATTGCAAAGTATCAATATAGTACCGGAGAAACTGACCTAAGAAGGAGGCTGGTGATATGGCTACAATTTGTCCCTATTGCAATATTGAAGTGAGTGAAAGCGCGATAGAAGCCGAAGACGGCTGCTGTCCGGAATGCGGTTCCGTCATCAGCGCGTCGTCCTCCTTCCTCGGCGAGGACCCGTCGGAATTCGACGACGGCATCAACGATGACGAGCTCTTCGAGGATTTCGACGAAGAGGAGGACGATATCTTCGAGCGCGGCGAATTCGACGATGAAGTCTTTGACGACGAGGACCTCGACGAGGAGTTCGACGAGGAATTCGACGACGAAGAGGAAGAGGAGTTCTGATCCGTTCCGCCGCAGGGGAACGCCGTGTCCGGGCGACACGGCGTTTTTTTATGCGGAAAAATCCGGATGCGGCTTGAAATCGGCCGTCTCCGGTTCTATATTGCCAGCTGATAACAGGTCCGGATGTGCCCGGAGACGGGCCGGCTCGAGCGAGCCGGAATTCCCCGCAGGTCGTCAGAGGCTGCTCCGGCGTCGCGGACCGCAGAGAAAAGGGTTCTTTATTATGGCAGAAGTGATTCTGGAGCACGTCTACAAGATTTACGACGGCAGCGTGACCGCCGTGAAAGACGTCAACCTCGAAATCCGCGACCGTGAATTCATGGTCCTCGTCGGCCCCTCCGGCTGCGGCAAATCCACCACGCTGCGCATGATCGCCGGGCTTGAGGATATCTCCAAGGGGACGGTCAAGATCGGCGACCGGGTGGTCAACAATGTCGCGCCGAAAGACCGCGACATCGCGATGGTGTTCCAGAACTACGCGCTTTATCCGCATATGTCGGTTTACGACAACATGGCGTTCGGGCTCAAGCTGCGCAACTTCTCGAAGGAGGACATCCAGTACCGCGTGATGGAAGCCGCGAAGATCCTCGGCCTCGAGGAGTACCTCGAGCGCCGTCCGAAGCAGCTCTCCGGCGGCCAGCGCCAGCGCGTCGCCGTCGGCCGCGCCATCGTGCGCAAACCGAAGGCGTTCCTCTTCGACGAGCCGCTGTCGAACCTCGACGCCAAGATGCGCGTCCAGATGCGCACCGAAATCTCGAAGCTGCACCAGCACCTCGAAAGCACGATGATCTACGTGACCCACGACCAGACCGAAGCCATGACCATGGGCGACCGCATCTGCGTCATGAAGGACGGCATCATCCAGCAGGTCGCCGAGCCGCTCGAGCTCTACGATAATCCGTGCAACAAATTCGTGGCGGGCTTCATCGGCACGCCGCCGATGAACTTCTTCGATGGCGTCATCACGAACAAGGACGGCAAGCTCACCTTCGTCGAGCCCGGTTTCGAGTTCGCCATTCCGGATGAGTGGAAGTCCAGGCTTGAGCCGTATGTCGACAAGAAAGTCACCTTCGGCATCCGCCCGGAAGACCTCGGCTCCGACGAGGCCGAAAAGGCCCCGGACATGCCGAAGGTCAAGGCGAAAATCGAAGTCGTCGAGCCGATGGGGTCGGAGACCTACGTCTATCTGAACACCGGTGAAAACTCCTTCATCGCCCGCGTCGATCCGCACAAAAAGCTCCGGGTCGGCGAGCTCGAAAGCCTCGCGGTGCTGCTGCCCAAGGCGCACATCTTCGACGGCGAAACCGAGAAGACCATCATCTGAGGAGGTTCCGCGGGAGAAGGCGGCTCCGGCCGCCGCCTCCCGTTTCCGTTCTCCTTCCCGCATGCGGGAAGAAAATTTACACGGATACGGCCGCAACTGCCGTATCTTCTCTTTTTCAGGTGAACAAATGAGAGAGTTTCTGCATCGTCAATACCGCAACCGCGGACCTCTGAGAAACTATATCGATTTCTACTCCGAATGGAAAGGCCGCTTCGTCCTGGTCTGGCTCATGTACCTGGTCAAGGCGGCGCCGGTCTTTCTGATTCCGATCCTGACCGCCGAAGTGATCAACCTGATCACGAACCGGGAGCTGCCGCTGGAGCAGGTCATCGGGCGGCTCTGGGAGATTCTGGCGATCGGCTTCGTGGTGATCGTCCAGAACATTCCGACGCACATGCTCTATGTGAGACTCATGAGCGTGCCGTGCCGTTCCGTCGAAATGAATCTGCGCTCCGCGCTCTGCACGCGCCTTCAGCATCTGTCGATTCCATACCACACCTCGACCAGAATGGGGTCGCTGCAGAACAAGGTCACCCGCGATGTCGAAAGCATCGAAAACATGACGCGCATGCTGCTCGACACGGTTCCGCATATCGTCTGCACGATCGTCATCGCGATCATCGTGACGCTGGTCAAGGCGCCGCTCTTCGTCCTGTTCTACCTGGCCGCCGTGCCGCTTGCCGTCGGCCTCTTCATGGCGATCCGCAAGAAGATCCGCGAAAGCAACCGCGCCTTCCGGCAGAGCATTGAGGACATGTCCGGCCGGGTCACCGAAATGATCCGCCTGATTCCGATCACCCGCGCGCACCACGTCGAGGAGGTTGAGATCGGCCGGGTCAACCAGAAGCTCGAGCAGATCCGCAACACCGGACTTCAGGTGGACTGGATCAATTCGATTTTCGGTTCGGTCAACTGGGTGCTCCTCATGCTGTTCAACCTCTGCACGCTGATTTTCATCGCCTACCTCTACCAGAAGGGATTCCTCAAGATCGGCGTCGGCGACATCGTGCTGCTGACCGGCTATTTCAGCTCGATCACCACGATGGTCATGGCGGCGATGAACTGCGTTCCGGCCATCACGAAGGGGCTCGAATCGGTCCGCTCGATCGGTGAAGTGCTCGAGTGTCCGGACATCGAGCTCAACGCGGACAAGCCGCAGGTCACCGAGGTCAAGGGCGATTTCGTCTTCGAACATGTCAGCTTCTCCTACCCGGGCAACGACAAACATGCGCTCGAGGATATCAATCTGCATGTGCCGCAGGGAGAAACCATTGCGCTGGTGGGCTCCTCCGGCGCCGGAAAGTCGACCATGGCGCACCTCGTGATCGGTTTCGTGCGGCCCTCGAGCGGCCGGCTGCTGCTCGACGGACAGGACATGAACAATCTCGATCTGCGCAGCTACCGGAAATTCATCTCCGTCGTGACGCAGGAGACGCTGCTGTTCGACGGCACGATCCGCGAAAACATCTGCTACGGCATCAAGCCGTCGGAATTCGAGCTTATGAGCGCGGTCCGCAGCGCGGACCTGCTGGACTTCATCGATTCCCTGCCGGAAGGGCTCAACACGCAGGTGCGCGAGAACGGCGCCCGCCTCTCCGGCGGCCAGAAGCAGCGCATTGCGATCGCCCGCGCCCTGCTGCGCGATCCCCGCGTGCTGATCCTCGACGAAGCGACCAGCGCGCTCGACGTCGAGTCGGAGTCGCAGATCAAGCAGGCGCTCGACTGCCTGGTCAAGGGGCGCACGACCTTCATCGTCGCGCACCGCCTCTCGACCATCCGCAACGCCGACCGCATCGTGGTCATGGACAAAGGCAGGATCGCGGAAATCGGGACCCATCAGGAGCTCCTCGCCCTCGATGGAATCTATGCAGAAATGAACCGTAAATTCACGGCGGCCCAATAACCGGCACAGGGACCGGATCAACACGCAGGAAGGGAAACAATGAAAAAACGTTTGCGTAAAAAGACCCATCGCGGCGAGTACAAGGAACTTGGTTTCGTCTTGACCGCGACCTATGAAGAGAAGGCCGACATGGAGGCGCTCTACGCTTTTGTCGATCAGCTGACCGGCAAATTCGACGAGCTCGGGCTGGACATCTCCGGCTACTTCGACTTCTCCGACTTCGACATCCTGGTCAACACCGGCAGCCCGAATACGGACGAGGCGGAGCGCCGGGATCAGGCGATCGCCTTCGTCAAGTCGCTCCCCGGCGTCACCGAGGTGAACGCGAGCGAGCTTGTCGACGCCTGGCACAACGACCTGTAACAGCGCCGCCGGCAACAGGATCGCGGGAACGGTTTCGGCCGTTCCCGCGATTTTTCATGCCCGGGAACGCCCGGAACCATCGACTTTCCATTGAATCAGGAACAGAAGCGCACAGACGCCCCCGGCGAAATACGGCAGCAGATCGAACGAAAACACGGAGGCCAGATAACCGAATCCGGCCGGCAGCAGAGCGATGCCGAGCATGGCCGCTCCGCCCTGATAGCCGATGACCGTGGCGGCGGTCGCATCGTCGAACCGCTCCGGCGCGGCATGCATCATGGCCGGATAGAAGGTCGCAAACGCAAATCCGATCAGGCCGAGCGCGGCCGCCGGCAGAAACGGAAGATCGGAGAGCAGAAGCACGGCGCCAGCCAGCCCCAGCAGCGTGCTGAACCGGATCTGCCGGGTGTTTCCCAGGCGGTTCGCAATGAATCCGAGCAGGAAGCGTCCGAAAGTCAGCATCCCCCAGTATCCGGTGACCGCATATCCGGCCGCTTCGGGCGAATATCCCCGGCATTGAGTCAGGAACAGATATCCCCACAGTCCCAGCGAATACTCCGCGCCGCAGTAGAGGAACATCATGAGCGGGCAGCAGAAAAAACGCAAGCTGTAACGGACCTTCCCCTCGAACGCCTCCGCCCGGCCGCCGTCTCCGCCCGTTCCGGTCTCCTTCCAGAGATTCAAGGTCATCAGAAACAGTCCGGCGAGGCACAGCTGCACGGCGGAGACGATGCCGTAGCCGCAACGCCAGCTCCACCCGGCGGAGAGAATGAGCGTGATCATCAGCGGACCGGCGCTGGCCCCGATTCCCCAGCAGCAGTGAAGCCAGTTCATGTCCCGGCTCGTGTAGTGCCTGGCGACAAAGTAGTTCATGCCGGTGTCGATCGCCCCCTGCCCGAAGCCGAGCGGAACGGCAAACAGCAGCAGAACCCGGAAAAATGGGGAAAGCGCATAGCCGAGCAGTCCGCAGCCGGTCATGAAACCGCAGATCACCAGCAGTTTCCCGGTCCCCAGGCGGCGCAGGATCGCGCCGCTGAAAAAGGCGGAAACGGCCGAACAGAGCGTCAGAAGCGTCGAGATGAACCCCGCATAATAGACCGGAACTCCGAATTCCGTCCGCATGGAGTCCCAGGCGACGCCGAGGATATTGTCCGGCAGCCCGAGACTGATGAAGCCGATGTAGATGATGACGAGAAGCGCAAGCCGTTTATTTCCGAAAAACATGATTGCCGACCGGCGACGCCTCCCCCCTTCCTTTCCGGAACATACCATACCACAACACTCCGGCAAAAACAACACGGGCCGCGGCCCTTTTTCAGCGGACCGGCGTGTAATTGATCTCCGACGTCTCGCCGGTGGCTTCAAGCTTGAAGATCACCGGCCGCAGCCCGTCGTTGCAGCTGCAGATCGCAACGCCCGGTTTCCGAATCCAGTCGCCGTAGTAGAACAGCCCCTCCCCCGCGCCGTGCGCAAGAGCGAACACATACTGATAAATCGCCTTCCAGGCTTCGTCGCAAAAACCATCCGGCTTCGCGTAATCCGCGTAAAAGACCTGCCCGGCCTTCAGCATCGGACATGCCTTGAGCCCCTCCGCACCGTACTCCCGGGCCAGCTCCTCGTCCAGAGTCGTTTTCAGAACCGTGATTTTCACTTTCTTCATCGCAGGCATCTCCCAGTTACTGCCCGACTCCGGATTCCGCCCGAAGCCGTTCCTTCAGTTTCTCCTCCAGCAGCCCGGCTGCGAATGCCACCAGCTCCGCGCACGGACGCTTGCGGTAATACTCCGGCGTGCGCGCTTCGGAGACGGGCCGGTCCGCCTGCGCGGCACCGAGCCCGAGCAGCTCGCGGCAGACGATCGAACCGTTCTCGCGCCGGAACGCCTCCGCCAGCTCCTGAATCAGCGCATAGTGCGCATCCTTGGCCGCCTTATCCCGCAAATCGGAGCTGCCGCGCAGCAGCCCTGCCGCCATGAACATGCCGGAGACCGCGCCGCACACCTCGCGCAGCCGCCCCATGCCGCCGCCGAAGCCCGAAGCGATGCGCATCGCCGTATCGAAATCAATCCCGCACTCCGGCTGAAACGCGCCGATCACCGCCTGGGAGCAGTTCGCCCCGGAGAGAAAGAGCCGTTTCGCCGTTTCCGCCTTGTTTTCCATAGAATTCATCACCTCTGTCTGATTTCGTAATATAACCCGTTTTCATAAAATTTCCGCTTGACATTCTACAAAAAAGGGCTATTTTTCCAAATTCCGGAAAAACAACTGACCGAACCCGGGGGAGTTTCATGCAAACGATTCTGAACCTGTTCTACGGCGCCTCCGGCGTCGCCGCCCTCTATTACGGCGCGGAATTTCTCGTGCGCGGCGGCGTGCGCATCGCGGAGAGATGCCGCATCTCCCCGCTGGTCATCGGGCTCACGCTCGTCGCCTTCGCCACCAGCGCGCCGGAACTGGTGGTCAGCGTCGACGCCGCCATCGCGGGCAACGCCGACATCAGTCTCGGCAACGTGGTCGGCTCGAATATCTGCAATATCGCGCTGATCCTCGGACTCTGCGCCGTCATCACCCCGCTCCGGGTCAACACGCATCTGTTCCAGTTCGACGCGCCGGTCATGCTGCTGGCCGCCGCCATGCTGACCATATTCTACCTGACCGGGCACGGCATCAGCCGCATCCACGGCGCAATCTTTTTCGCGGCGATCATCCTCTATACGGCCTGGAGCGTGCGGCAGGCGAAGCGCGAAGCGGCCGTCAACGCCGCCGTCGTCGAGGAGGCGCGGAAATCCGTCTCCTCCGGAAATGCCAAGGCAATGCGCCTCCCCGCCGCCGTCCTCCTGACCATCGCCGGGCTCGCGCTCCTGATCCTCGGCGCGAAGCTCTTCCTCGCCGGCTCCGTATTTTTCGCCCGGCTGCTGCAGGTCAGCGACGCCGTGATCGGCCTCACCCTGGTCGCAGTCGGCACCAGCCTGCCGGAGCTGGCGACCTCGGTCGTCGCCGCCGTCCGCGGCGAAAAGGATATCGCCATCGGCAACGTGGTCGGCTCGAACATCTTCAACGTCTTCGCAATCCTCGGCATCGCTCCGCTGATCTCCCCGCTCCGGAATGCGACGCTCAGCTATGTCGACCTCGGCGTCATGCTTCTCTGTTCGGTCCTGCTGCTGCCGATCATGCGCACCGGCTGGAAAATTTCGCGGCTGGAAGGCGTTTTCCTCCTCCTGATTTATATTGCCTATACCGCATGGCTCATCATGCAATCCGCTCTCTGACGCATTCCGTCCTGTCATTTCCGCGGCCTGATTTGACGCGAATCGACGGGAATGAGCTCATAGACGCGCAGTTCATGCGGAGTCAGGAGCAGCCGGAATCCGCCGTTGCCGACGATTCCCTCTTCGGCGCCGCCGTTGCTGACGCGCCGGAGGCGGTAACGGCCGGCCGGGAGCCCGGGCAGCGTCACGGCGGCGGCGACCGGCCGGGTGGAGCTCGAGCCGCCGGAAGGTCGCGTCAAGCTCCCGCTCCATTCCGGCCAGCACATGCGACAGATGCGTACAGCCGAACACTGGGGAGCCGTTGCGTTCCGCCGACGGGATAATCAGCCCGATCACGCCGGAACGTTTCGAAAACAGCCGCTGAGCGTGAATATTCGGAACGTACTCCATCTTCCGGGCCAGCTCGACCACACGGGCGCGAGTGGTTTCCGGAATCTTCATATCTCCGGGGCGGTTGTTCAGTATCCGCGAGACCGTTCCGGCCGAAAGCCCGGCCGCCTTCGCAAGATCCCGGATGTTGCAGCGCTTCTTTTCCATATCATCAGCTTGTCCTGTACATTGAATTGCAAACCGCACCAGACAACATGTTGTCTATATTGGACATGATGGATTTATCCCCGTTTGTCAAGAGCTGAATCAGGAAAAGATCAAATTTATTCCGCCCCGGCATCCTGCCGTCAGGATACCGGGAGAAAGCGGCGGGAAAACGGGCGGCTTCGCTGCGTGTTTCAGCTTTGACAATCTTTCCTATCCATGGTTTTCAAAAGGAAATTGAATGGTTGCAGCTGGAAAACGGTGCAACTGGATTTCCCGAGCGGTTTACCAGATTCGGATTTGCTGTTTTATGCCAGCCGAAACGCAGATATGCAGGTGCTTTTACCAAAGGAGACGATACCAATAATCGGTCATTGCAAATAATGCCATTTGCTCGATGGAAAATCTTGTCGGCACCGGCAATTTCCAAATGGCTGATTGCGTTCCCGTCTCTGCTCCTCAAGCCATTCGCGTTCATGAACGAAACAACAGCCTGATCACGTTTGAATTCGATTTTTGTACAAGCGGGAGCCAGGGCTTCTGAATTACCGATCCCATAACTTTTGTAAAGCGCCAGATCGGCCAGGCGATGTGCCAATGGGATTTTATCAACCGGGTGAATATCGTTCGGATCACCGCAGTCTGTGGTAACAATGAAACCGGAATATGGATCGGATTGCGCAAACATCTGCTGAGCCATTCGGAAACGCGGAAGGAAAAAAGGCGGCTCCTCTCCGTATCCGAAAGGCGGAAGTTGTACAATATAGACAGGCATGGACTCCTGCCGAAAACATTTTCGCCAGGAGTATGCCAGCATCTGCAGCTTCTCCGCATATTCCATTCCCTCTGTATGGTTGTCTTCGCCCTGATACCACAGCATCCCTTTTACCGACATCGGGGATAATGGATATACCATTGCATTGTACAATACGGACGCCAGCCTCTGCTTATCCTCCCGTAACTCATTGTCATCTTTCATGTCCATATCGGCAAGTTCGCGTCGAAAGCCGTCGGCAACCCTTGGGGAAACCGGAACTGTTTTCCAGGCATTTTCATCAATCATGGCTTCGATGCGGCAGCCGCCCCAGGATATATTTATCAAACCAACCGGGATTCCGGTTTGATCAGCAATTCTGCGGCCAAACAAATAACCGACTGCCGAGAAATTCCCTGTCGTCTCCGGCATGCACTCCTGCCATTTCGCATCTGTATGATTTACAGGATTCCTGTTCCAGGCAAGCGGAATTTGCAGCAGGCGGATTTTGTTATTCGTGCTTTCTGCCGCCAACTTTGCGCCGTTCTTCACTCGACTGAGTTCAAACTGCATATTGGATTGTCCGGCACATAGCCAGATATCGCCGGTCAGTACATTATCATATGTAACCGTTGTCCTTCCACTGATTTTCAAAGCGGCCCCCCGGTCAGAAGCCGGAAAGGCGGGAAGTGCAGCCAGCCATCTGCCGTTACGATCCGCGACAGCAGACGCACTGGCGCCGCGAAACGTAACGGTGACGGTTTCGCCCGGAACCGCCGTTCCCCAGACTCGCACCGGCGCGTCTCTCTGTATGACCATATTGTCGGAAAAGACAGAACCCGGCGTAACAGCATGAAGCATGTAATTTACGGCCAGAAGAAACAGAATATGGTATGATTTCATTTTTCAAACTTTCCGTCCGATACGTTCAGGGAAGATTCTGCCAATGCGTCACCCCATACGGACCGGTCTGCGAAAGCACAGGAAGCATCCCGGAGGGCTGAACGGCCAATTCTTCAATGGTGATGAGATCCGTGGTGAGATTTTCATCTCCCCCGCCGAGTTCGAATGCCGCGGTCAGCGGTTTTGATGAAATCACATCGACTTTGTCAAAATGAATATTCCGGCTTTGCAGTATTTGAACCGCAAAAGGAGTTGTTTCCGCCAAGTTCATGTTTTCGAGTTTCAACTCGGAGAAACCGGATTCCAGTGTCTGGAAGACGGAAACGGAACTGCCGGGAGAACCGGAAATCTCAAGATTGTGCATGCCAAGATTCCGACAACGCTGAATTCCAAGGTTTCCATGAGTTATTTTCAGATTTGAAACCCGGATGTTGCAGTCATGGAGCTGTTCGATTCGAGCCGGATCGATTGCTTCATCCTGTCCGATGATCAGAAAGGCGCCTTCCCTGATATCTGCATTTCTGAGCCGGCAATCGGCAACTGTCCGAAACCGCCAGCGGCAGCCGGTTGTGAGGAAATCGGCCAGTTCGACGCCCGATACTCCGCTCAGGTGCACGCTGTCATTATCACAGTTTTCAATTTGAAAATCACCGCATCGGACATCGAATTCATAAAAATCAGGATTGCTGAATGCCGGGTCAAACTGCATGATGTACAATCCCGTATTACAGTTTTTCACCTTTACGTCATTGATTTCGATATTGCGGCTGGCCAGATATTGCCATAAATTGATCTTGCTGATCATTCCGGCATCGATGATAATGCCGCACCCCACCTTGCTGTCCACTTCGACATCCGATATTTTCACGGCCTGAGCTCCGGAAATACGTATTCCGTTGGCATTGCCGCCTGTTGAACGGACATGCCTGGCCACAGAGCCGGAATTGTTCCATTCTCCCAAATCAGGCAAAGAGAATACGGTTCCGATTTTCCCCTCCGGTTTTTCCGCATAATAAGTAACGAATGCCAGTGTGTCATCTCCGGTCTGAATTCCGGTAACCCCTTCAACATCGACATTCCGGCAGGCATTGAAATGGAGCCCGTCCCCCCAACTCTCCCGTATGGTGAAGTTCCGTACCGTCACATCACTGCACCCCATGAAAACGGCTCCAGTCTGAGCACTTTTCAGGACTTGACAATTTTCCATCCGGATCCGCTTCAGCGTTCGACGGCTATCCGGATAACCTTCAAAACGGAAACCATCGCCGTTGCTTCGGGTACGCGCTTTATTCTTCCACTGGACTTTAATGTTATGAAGTTCAATATTTTTGGCGGGACCGCGTACTGTTATGCCATGCCCGCCCCCATTGCCGTCAGGCAGCAGGTTGTCCATCAGCAAAACCGCTCCATCAGCAAAAACAACTTTCACATTGCTCTGTTCATCCAGGATCAGGCCGCCTCCCACGGTTCCGATACGGTATGTTCCGGCCGGAAATTCCAGAGTGCCGCCGCCATTGCTCTTCAGTCGTTCGGCAGCCTGTTTCAGGGCTGCCGAATCATCAGCGATTCCATCTCCGGCCGCACCGAACTCCCTGATGTTCAGAATCGGCAAGGCCAGTGCCGTTGATACGAACAGAAAAAAGCAGACTGCTCCAATAAATGTCTTCATTATAACTCGCTTCCGTTAAAAAAGATTTTCCGGCAATTCCCGATTGACGGCTTATCGGCGGCGACGGTTTCATTTAAATATATATCCCGGCAGTTTTTCAGTTCGATTGCAGAATCGGAACGCAGTCCGGAAATACAGAGACCGGCCAGGCGGTCAAGCCGCAGAGGAGCTCCTGTCAGGTTGACTCTGCTCAGCAGAACGCTGCCTGTCGCAACCTCTTCCGGGCCAGAAACCTCTATCGGCTTCGGTTCCATATTCGGCCGGAAACCGAAGAAACGCTTCCCCTGAATGCCGGTGAACTCCACGGAGCCGCCCGTCTGATCCAGGCCGTTCAGCGAAACGGGACCGCGCAAATTCAGAAATCTGATTCTGCTGTCCGACCGGATGTTGCTGATCTGGATGCCGCCGACACTCTGAATGTCGATTCCATGCGAATGAATTCCGGAAAGAGCCAGATTGCTGATGTTGACCTTGAAACTCCAAAATGATTCCGAAGCGTCAGGCAGCACGTTCAAGCTGCGCACGATCAGCCCCAGATCGCAATCCGATATCGACACGTTGGAAATATTGATGTTGCGCGAAGCCGGATATCCCCAGCCGACAGCTTCATTCTCCGTCGTCTTGATGGCCGAATCCAATTGAACTCCGGCCCATTTGCCGGAAACATTGAGATTGCTGACATTGATATTTCGGGCGCCGGAGATTCTCATGCCGTCGGCATGCCCTCCTATGGCGGTGATATTCGTCGCATTGCTGTCGGAATTGCACCACTCATTTAAATCCGGGAAAGAAAAAACGCCTCCTGTCTGCCCGGAAAACTTTTCGTCAAAATAAGTGACAAAGGCCAGCGTATCATCTCCGTTGTTCAAGCCCAGCACGCCATTTACATTTACGCGGCGGCAGGCGTTGAAATGCAAACCGTCAGCCCAGGTGTCGACCGGACTGAAATTATTGACGGAAACATCACTGCATCCCATGAAAACCGCCCCGGTCTGCGGGCTGCGTTCTCCGATACAGTTGTTCATGATGATCCGGGCAATGGTTTTGCCGTCACTGGGATACCCCTCGAAGCGGAATGCATCACCATGACTGCGGCCAATCGCTTTTTTCACCCATCTGACATGAATATTCTCCAGCGTGATGCCGGAACCGGGACCGCGCACCACGATTCCATGACCGCCGCCGGAGCCGTCCGGCAGCAGGTTGTCCATCAGCAAGACGGCTCCGGGTTCAAAACGGATGGTTGCATTGGAAATACCGTCCAGAAAAAGTGCGCCATGCCCGCTTGTTGCAATACGGTATTGACCGACGGGAAAATACAGAATTCCTCCATTGTGCTTTTTCAGTTCGGCCACTGCGTTTTGTATTGCGGCATGATCATCCGTGACACCATCGCCGCGGGCTCCGAATCCGGTGACGTCAATCACAGAAGCGTGCAATAAGATTGAATTTGAAAACATAAGCAGAATCCACAGTAAATTATCATAAAATTTCATTTTTCATCTCACATGAGGTATTGCCGAATTCCGTAAACGCGGAAGCCACGGAACCGCGTATTATCAATTCAGGATAAATTCCATCAGGCATGAACTCGGAACGATTGATTTTACAAAGAAGTCTGTTTACCGCGTTTTGTATCCAGTCCCCCGGAGTGTGTCGAATTGTCGTCAAAGAGAATTTTCGGCAGAATATCTCGTCCATCATGTCCACCCCGATCAGCGACAGTCGGGCGGGAATCGGAATTTTGTGCAGGGAAGCCCACCGATATACCCCCTCGGCAATTGCTTCGCCGATTACGATCACTGCTGTAGCCGACTGATGCCCGATGAGTCTTTCCGCACCGCTCATGCCGGTTTCCACGCTATCCCTTTCCTCGAAACAATATTCCGATTCGCACCAAATACCTTTCTCTTCCAGTACATCGCCGAGAACTTGGGGGAAAATATGAGCTTTCGGCGCAATGCAGCCAATTCGGCAATGCCCGCAAGCCCGAAAATAATTAACAACTTTCCCGGCAGCCTTCCTGTAATTCGAACGTTCTTCCGCTTCGGCATCGATGACCGGAACCTGCATTGCCGGGCAATCATCAAATTTTTTCGGAAGAAGGCTGATCATTCCATCTATCAGTCCTCCGGAAATCAACCTCTGCATGGAATTGCCGCTTCCTTTTTCCTGTGCAGTCATGCCGATTATTGTATCATAATGATTCATTTGCAGAGTAGTGACAATTTCGGCAAGCCGCATTTGTTTTTTCTGTAAGCCGGCCGGATCGATCAGGATTCCGATCAATCCGGTGGCTTTGTTCCGCATGGCTTGGGCAATGATATTCGGCTGGTAATCCAACTTCCGCGCGGCGTCAAATACCTGTCGTCGAACTTTATCGCTGATTGCCCGTTTGCCGCTGAAAGCGTGCGAAACTGTGCCGGGAGTAACTCCGACCATCATGGCGACATCGCGTATCGTGGCTTTTTTCCGATTACAGCAGGCATTCGAACGCTTCATCTTACCATTCGCTCAGAACAAAATCTTTCTCAAACTGATCGGAGTTCATTCCCCGAGCTTTGACAGCTGCGGCATGTCCGTCCACGAATACGACATTATCCATCTGGCCATGCGCTTTCCCCCAGACGGAAGCATCGCTGTTTCCTGCTTCAAAGAAATATTGACCGGGATTTTTGGCATCACAGAAGAGAGCCTTGCTCGACGGCCGCCGGCAAGCCGACATTTTTCTCGGCGGGTACAATGCCGGATATTGATTGCCGGCATAGATGGAGGCCAGTCTCCCGTTCGCTCCATAAGTTGTTGTTTTTTTACCCTGCGCCTCATATCTTTCCTGTACCGAGCCGCAGATGAATGTTTTATTCATTTCAGTAAAATTATTGAACTCCTCGGTGCTGGACGCCATGGGAGAGCCTACCACATAGGGATACAGCATTTCAAACCAGTAAGCTTCATTGGAACCTCCCGGGCAAAAATAGGACTGTACATAGGGGCCATTGCGCAAAACCACAAAGTCATCATTGGAATCGGCGTAAGAGATATTGCCCAGGCCAAGCTGTTTCAGGTTATTGATACAATTGGCCGATCTTCCCCGTTCTCTTGCCTGATTAAGTGCAGGCAAAAGCATGCCTGCAAGGATAGCAATAATTGCAATAACTACTAAAAGTTCGATCAAAGTAAAGTTTCTGTGTTTCATGGATAACTCCTTTCTGCAACAATGGTGTTGTGATGCTTCAATACTATACTGATAGGTAAAGACTGATAGGCAAAACCCTCCTATTTTATTGGAAACAAGTCCAGCAATGCCTTCTGAAACAGCTTCATCCCGTCCGCATTCGGATGGTTTATTCCGTTGACCAGCAAAGTCGTGTATGGGATTCCCCTTCTCCACAATCCGCCATAACTGCGGGAGACATCGGCTAGCGCAATGCTGTGTTCCCGGGCAAACTTCCGTAAAAACTGCACATATGGCCGCGGGTCCTCGTCACATCTTTTTTCTTCCGTCAATCCCATCCAATCCGGACGGACATAATGCGGCGTCATCAGAATCAACTCCGCTCCGATCCGTCTGACGTCTTCCACCACCCGAGTATAATTCTTTTGCCAGATATCCGAGCTCAAACCGGCATCATTGACAAACTCCATCAGAATCAGATCCGGCCTGGAATCGAGAATCCTGGCGACATAATTCCATTCCGAACCGGGAGGTTCTGCAAAAAACATCTCGGAATTTTTTCCCGGCCACCCCACGGTGACCAGTTCTATATCGGCTTGCGGGAAACGCTCTTTCAGCGCAGCGGCAAACCCTCCGCCGATTCTTTCTCCCGGCTGCAGCCAGGTACCTGCCGTCACGCTGTCTCCCCATGCGACAATACGGAGCCGTTCTCCGTTCCTCAGTTTTTTCAATGTTTTCGGCAAGAGCTGTTCGGCGACAGGCACGGCCGTCGGCGATTCCGTTTCCATCACCGGGAAGAGGGACGCATCCGTCAGAGTATCAGCACCGGCCGGCAGATAAACACTGCCGAGCATCTGTTCTCCATAACGCAGCGGAGGAGGCTGCGCCAAAACCGGAGCGGGAGTTCCCTTGCGGATGATCAGCGAACCGTCTTTTTGCCTGATCACCGCGTCCAGACGTGAATTTCTGACGGAATAGTCTATCAACACCGCATCATTTTCCTTGATTCGTCCGTCGGCTGACCGTCCGACCGTTCCCCAGAACGGATCAAGCTCATAGTCGGTTCCACGGGTCATGACAAAGCCGTCCGGCCGCTTTACAGTTACACTCTGGGGCAGCAGCGCACCCGCAGCAGAACATTCGGCAGCCGCTAAATGTTTCAGAACCGTGCCTCTGGCCCAGCCGGGATTATCCGGGGCGAACAATGCGAGATTCTCATGGAGCTCATCCACGATTTTTTCCGGTACAGGAGGAACAACCGGTAAAACCGCCGTTTTTCCGGTCGCATCGGTGACGCGGATCTCCCAGGAAGAAACGAGTTCCATTTTACAAGGGGCGACAGACGCCGGAAGGGTAAAAAAACGGTTTCCGCTTACAGTGATTCCTTTGCAGGTTGTTTCATTCATGATGACTCCGGCTCCCTCGTTCAGTTCATGACAATTCCACTCATTATCCAGGATAAAGCCATTTTTAACCTGTTCCAGAACTACCGCTCCACGGTATGCAAATTCATTTTTACGATTGAATGTATTGATGATCCGATTATTACGAAATATCAGATTTTCGGTTCCTGAAGCATACAACACGGCGCCGACCGGATTTACAAATGTGTTGTTCTCAAAAAGGATATCCTGCATAAGAGGATAAACCGGCTCATCGGTCTCCGGCAGGGCATAGGCCAGAATTTCAATGTCCCGAACAAATTTCCCTGCACGTGTTGAGTTGACATTTACATAATCAAATACATTATTGCGTACCACTACATTGCTGACGCCGAATCCTTCTCCCCAGTAATGCTCCTGATAACCTGTCCCGATCTGCATTCCGCCAGCCTGGTTATGAAAGAAATAATTGTTTTCGATAGTCATGTTCTGAGCCTGAGGCAGAATGCCTCGCGCCCGGTTATTATGGAATTTACAATTACGGATAATGACATTGCGCGTACCATATCCCCGGTTGAAAATCACGAAGCGATGCCCGATAAGCTCCTGCGGGAGACCTTCGGCAATCTCCAATGCGCCGCTGCCGTCGTTTGAATTTCCGGGCAGCAGTTTTTTGACCGTCACGCTGCGGTTGGCCGGCGCAAAATTCAGTTCCCGCAGCTCCAGAACATCGCCGGCCCGAAATGTTCCGCTGGAAATGGTGCTCAGCTGCAATCGATCAGGAGCCGTTACTGTTGCCAGCCCATGCATATCCGTGATATTGATGCAATCATCACCGCTGAAACCGAACTCGCAATCAATGAATTTCAGAAAACCGGCAGACTGACTGCTATGAACCGGATCGGCACAACTGGTAATATTTCGTTTTTTCCCTTTCGGAAGAACTGTTTTCACCCTTTTCAATTCGACAAATTTCTGATTGCGCCCGGCCAGCAGCAAGCCGAAACCGGGACAGCTGTAAATATTGATGTCTTTCAGCGTGATATGCTGATTGTCGTCCAGTATGAAAGCTCCGGCATCATAGGAATAATGACGCATTCTGAACAGCTCGCCGGGCTGGATTTCGGTAAAAAAATGGTCCTGCTGTTCGGTATTTTTCCGTATGATCATCCGATCGGGAGCGGTCCACGTCATATCCGCCGGGGAATACCGGCCGGGGATGAACTCAAACAGCGCTCCCTTGCTGTTTTCACAACCGACAGACATTGTGACCGGATCAAGTTGCTCCATATCCGCCACTCTCATGGATTCGGGAGCGGGAAAAGCGCCATACTCAGTAAACTCCACTTCAATCCACTTTCGGGCAGGATCTACTTTCAGGACTTGAACCGTACTGGCCAGCGGCATTTTCTCCCAATCCCAGTCAATATTCAGGTTTTTCAGGATCACCCGGTGATTGCGGCTGAGTTCCAGAAAAGAGCTGTGCATCGGCATTTTTTCTCGATGGAATACAAACAATGCTCCGTTGCCGTCCAGTTCAAAATCCCTGAAATCTTCCAGTTTCAGAGGAGTATTTGAAGTAAAGCGGAAAGTTCCTTTCGGCAAAAGGAGTTTTGATGCCTGCCGGGTACGGCAGGCGGCAACAGCTCTTTGCCAGGCCTGTGTGTTATCCGGCGCCTCGGTGGAAAAACCGAATTCGCCGGCATCCACAATAACCGGTTCAGCTGGAAATTGAGGCTGGGCAATCTCAAATTCCTGCGATCCAGCCGGAA
>ENA-UERG01000152-UERG01000152.1-human-gut-metagenome-genome-assembly--contig:-NODE-152-length-64723-cov-16.536599_pt1 | contig 64723 bp, 54 predicted proteins | sample MGYA00242954_ERZ507954 | MGnify/ENA primary metagenome ERZ507954 (study PRJEB26167, sample SAMN06115478) | human gut metagenome | host: Homo sapiens | place: China:Sichuan | collected 2015-01-21...
TCTTCCCCTTTACCATCTGCGTGTAAGAGGAAAAGGTGGTCTTTTCCACCGAGCTGCGGATAATCTCCAGCCACAGCTCCATGTAGTCGGCAAACAGCATATCCGAGGAGATGTCCTCGTTCTCCTTGCTCACAACCGGCGGGACAAAGCTCTTGCGGGTGTCCAGCAGCAGCTTCTCAGCGCGGCGCTTGTTTCCCTTTGCGGGAAGTCCTGTGGGAATCCACGGCTGCCTGCGCTTGCCGTTGGCATCCGTGTAATTCAGCACCATGTAGTAATTGTCATTTTTTATTTGCAGGTGTCCTGCTATCATAAATTCTACCTCCTTTGCGGATAGCACATGAACGGGCACCCTTTCGGACCGTTTTTATTATACGCCCGGCGGGAATGCCCGTCCAATGTGCCATACAGGTTCAAATCCCGGCTACGCCGCCGGCTGCGGATTTCCCGCCGAGAGTGCGTAGCGGATCACATTGATTTTCGGTACGCGGTATGCATTGCCGATTTTCATACCGGGGATGTCGCCGTCGCCGATCAGCGCATAGGCCAGATGACGGCTGATGCCCAGCATCGCCTGCACCTGCGCCACATTTACAATGTCGGGGTAGTCCGTGAACATCACCTCATACAGGGTTTGAATTTCGATTTTAGTCATTGGCACCACCTCCATCGTCACCAAGCACATGTGCGAGAAGCATATCAAGCTCTTCTTCTGTGTTCACCGGCGAGAGGCTGACAATACCCTCTTCGTTTTCATCCTCACCGAAGGGAGTGCCGCCTTCGCATACGATATTATCCAGTTTTTCCGAAATATCATGGATTACATAGTGAACCTCTTCCTGAGAGAGAATGAACACAAGCTCGTGTCCGCACTCATCATCAAAGGTTGCCACAAGCTTATCGTCGCTGCGGTCAATACCGTTATCAGCATCGATGAGAAATTCAAGAAAAAGATCCTCAGCAAAGAGGCAACCCGCCTCGGAAAAATCTGCGACCATACGGTCAAGCTCCTGTTTTCTGCTTTCGCTCAAACGGTTAAAATCAAAAATAGCTTTCATAATTTAATCTCCTTTCACCGGGCATCCCGGTCTTTGCGCTGCCGCGCCAAGTGTTTGTTATAAAAGTCCATGGCCTTGACAAGCGTCTCGGTCATCTGCTTCACGGAGGTGTCCGGACGGAAAAAGTTGCGGAGCTTGTCTACCGGCACCTTCACATATTCCACCTGATTGCCCTTAACCTCGGACAGAAGCTGCAGCACCGCGTCATCCGTGAGAGTCTGCGCCTCGCTCATGCGCCGCAGCCGCCGGGCCTGAGACAAGGACGGCGTTACCTCATCGCTGTCCATCACGGAGAAGAGCATCTCCTGCTCGGACGGCTGCAAATAGGACAGCTCCACCGCCGGAGTCAGGGCGATCTTGCCCTCGTCCACCAGCTTCAGGATGTCGGGGATCAGGTGGGTGAGGCGGATGTAGCGGAACACTTGATCTCGGCTTTCATCTGCGCTTTTTCCGATTTCCGCTGCAGCATCCAACTTTGTCGCAACTTGCGATAAAGTTAAATCCGTGCGTTTCCCTTGATTTTTTAATGCCTCCATTTTCATCTTGTATGCAAAGGCCTTTTCCGATGGCAGGATATGCTCCCGCTGCAGGTTGCTGTCCACCATGGTGATAACAGCCTCCTCGTCTGTCAGGTCACGGATAATCACCGGCATGGCGTCCATCCCCAGCGCCTTGCACGCTGCCAGCCGCCGGTGGCCGGAGATCAGCTCATAGCCGCCGTCAGGCAGCGGCCTTGCCAGCGCCGGAGAGAGCACGCCGGCATCGGCAATGCTCCGCATGAGCTGCGCCATTTCCTCGTCCTCCTTCACCTTGAATGGGTGATTTCGAAAGGGCATAAGGTCAGCCAGCGGGATTGCCTCTACCTTTGGCTTTTTCGCATCGAGCCGTTCCTCCGTGCTCATAAAAAGCTCCTCATACCCGGTCAGCCCCAAATCAATCAATCGGTCGTTCTTCATCGAATCCTTCCTTTCATCGTATAATCGTCTTTTCCTCTTGGGACGGTCGCTGATTTCGCAGCGCCTGCTTCTCCCGCGGGGAGAGGTAGGGGTCGTTTTCCACCCACGCATCCAATTCACACGCCAAGAGGTCTTTCAGCTTTGGGTTATCCTCAATCATGTTATAGGCGGTTTGCTTTTGCTTCCGAAGCCGGGAAAGCTCTGCGGTGCAGGCGGCGCAGGACTTTTTCAGCTCGACCCTCTCCGCAGGATCGGCGCAGCCTCGCTGCTTATTGCGGATTTTGCTGCGTGCAGCGGTTATTGCATCCATCTCCTTGTCCATTCGTGCAAGAAACCCCTGCACATCCTCCGGCGTGTCCAAATGCTCCCGACACACCAGCGTTATCTCAGCGGTGAAGCGATCTAGCTTGCGGCAAGCCTCCCGGCACTCCGCTGACAAGGGCTGCCGATACTCCTTTTCGTACAGCGGCGCAACGCCCAGCACGATTGCCACACAGCGGAAGAAGCTCAAATACCCGGTGACGCGGGGCAAATGCAGATAAAAATCCCGCTGCCGGTAATATTCTTCCGTCGGCGGATTTTTCCTGGCATATTCCCGTGTGTAGGGCCTCATGAATTCAAAATAACGCCGGGTCGCACGGATGTCCCGCTGGTTCTCCAGCAGCCTGTCCTGCAGCGCCTCCTTGTCATATTCGGCTCCCAGACGGAAGGTGCGCATACACTTTTTAGCGCTTAGAGAGCGGATGGTGGCGTACCTGCGGTAGGGATCGCACACGAACACATAGCCCTTCTTCCGCAGCACGGCACTCAGCTCCGTCCAGCTGCTCGATATCGTCAGCGCCTCGTCCAGCGCCCGCCGCATAAGGTTGTAGCGGGTAGGCTCGCCGTTCTTTTCGGCAAAGTAGACCGACCGCGCCGTTTTGTGCCGTTGGGGATTTTTCACCACTGACAGGCCATGCTCCTTGCAGATACGGTCGGACATATCCCGCAGCTTGTAGTAAACCTCGTATTTTGCCTCCAGCTTTTTGCCCGTCCACATATTCACCGGATTCACAACAAAGTGGTTGTGATAAGTGCCGGTGTTGAAGTGGGTGGCAACAAGCACCTGCCGGTCGTTCCCCCAAAGCCGACGCGCCGTCTCCACGCCGATGCGATGGCATTCCTCCGCCGTGACCTCACCGGTCTTGAAGGACTGGTAGGCGTGGTAGGCCACATTGCCGCCGGCTTTGCCGAAGCGGCTCTGCACAGCAGCCATCTCCCTTGCGGCAGACTCCGCCCTGCAGCCAATTCCGGTGACGGCGTATTGCTGCTCCCCCTCATCTAGGGTTTTTCCTTTGTCGGCAGCATACAGCAACACCTGCTCCAGGTCGCTCAGCTTGGTCTTGCTGGGATTGGTGCAGTAGTCCACCACACGGCTGACGCTGTCATGGATCGCCCAGATCTTCGTCACCGCCATTGTCATCCTCCTTCCCGTGATAGGCGCGCAGAAGCAGGCTCTCGATCTCGGTCAGGGCCTCGTTAAAGTCCCTCATGGCAAGCTCGTAGCGGACGGTATCGTGGAGCGTTGTCAGCTTCTGATACGCCAGCATCAGCTCCCGGCGCGGAGCTTCCCTCACCACTGCGCCGGTTCCCAAGGTTCGGAGATATTCCGACATATTCATGCCGCATTTCTTTGCCTTTCTGCGAATGGTATTCTTTTCGGTTTTGTAGACCCGCACATTGATTTCCTCTGTTCGAGTCCGCATAGATATCACATCCTTTCAGCGGGGTTACAGGGGCGCGCCCCTTTCGTATCGGCAGATACGGGGGATTTGGGTGCCGCAGGGCTACACAAATCCCATGCTCGTTATCCTTACGGATAAAAAAGCGGTGTATAGCCCCGCACCCCTTAAAGCGGCAATTCCTCATCGTCCTCCGCCTCCTCCCATGACGCAGATGACGCTTGTGACGATGCTTGGGGAAGCCTGGCGATGCCGTCATTCTGTTTCCGCAGTGACGCAAGTCTCTCGCTCCCGAGGGAACCGTCATGACCGTCAGCACCGTCATGCAGCTCCAAAAGCACCAACCGGGCAGCCGCCGTTTTACGATACTTGTAGGTGATTCCCAGGGGCAGCAGCACATCGCTGTAATGGCGGGTCAGATACTTGCTGGCGAGGTTGGGCTTCAGCTCCGTATTACCTACGGCGGCAAGCAGCTGGGACACCGTGCCCCGAAACCGCCCGTGCTCCAAGAGAAAATCCGCCACCTGAAAAACAAAGTCCGGGATGCGTTCCTTTCGCAAATCGTCGGCGCTGAGCGCCTCGGTAATCTCCCATCGGAGGCCCCGCATCTGCATTTTCAGCTTCTTCTCCTCCACATCCCGGCCTGTAATGCAGAGGGTGGCGCAATCGCCGAAGCGGTCATCCTTGCGGAGAATCATCCCCGTATCCGCCACGCCCAAAATGCCTGTGGAGCCGGTCATATCATTGAAGATATTGCTGCTGTCCCGCTCCTTTCGGGTGTGATGGACAACGAAGATGCAAATGCCGTGATCATCGGCAAGCTTTTTCAGGCCGGACAGATCCTTGTAGTCCTGGGCATAGGCATTGACCTTTGCGGAAGCATTGTCCCGCACCATTTGGAGGGTATCGATGAATATCAGGCCCGTGGAGGGAAATTCCCGCAGAGTCTCCTCGATCTGCCCCTCCAGCTCCGCGCCCAGCTGCCCGCAGGAAAAGCCGAAGCGGAGATTCTCCGGCGGAGAATCCGTCAGCTCCTGCATACGCTGCTGAACGCGCCACTCCCGGTCCTCCAAGGCCAGATATACCACATCGGTTTTTCTGGTGGGCAGCCCCCACACCGCCTCGCCGCGGCTGATTTGCAGGCACAGCCACAGCACCATCCAGCTCTTGCCGATCTTGGAGTCACCCGCTAAAATGGCGAGCCCGTTGGAGAGAACACCGTCGATGAGCATTTTGGGGTGGGCAAGAGGTTTGTAATACAGGATATCGGCATCGATCAGTTGTAGCTTGTTCATGTGTTTCACCTTCTTTCTTTCGCTGGTAATTGTGTTTTTTGGTTTGGCGCCGTACTTCCGGTATCGTTTTTATATGCCTGCCCCGGGGCCTCCGCGGCGTTGCCGTGCTCGCTCTTTTGAGGTCGTCGCACAGTCATATCTGTCTCGGTAACGGCTATTCAGTTGTCGAGGTACACGGGGGAAACTTAGAAGCTCCTCTCACTTTCCCTTTGCCGAATTTTTTTCAGATTTTCCCGCTGCTTTTCAAAATTTTTTCTTTTGAGCTGGTAAATTATAAAAAGCCGAGGCCGAGCTTGTGCAGAGCTTTTTCAAAGTTCCCCTCACTTGGTAGGCAGCGAGAAGGCCAAAAAATTAACCCCCTTGAAAAATTCTTTTGTTTTGGCTCCAAATTGGAGCCATTTTCCTATGCAGGACTGCTCGTGGCTCCGAAATGGAGCCATTTTTCGTCTATGGCATCAAAATTGATGCCATGTCCATTCCGGATTTCATCGGTGTGGCTGCAAAATTGATGCCATAAAAATAAGCGCCTGCCTCTTTTCAGAAGCAGACGCTCATTTCTCGTATTCAGTTTTTACCGCAGCAGCCGGATCAGCAGCTCATTGATATCCTCGGTGGGCTTGCCGCTTGCTACCAGCTTGTTCCGAAAGGACAACAGGGCCTTTGTCAGCAGCCGTCGCTCGCCGGCACTGAGTGCTAACACTCGATTTCTTCTATGCTTGAACATCACCACACCTCAGCAATAAACCAGCTCAGAAAGGACAACCTCCTCCGCACGGCTGCGGATGCTGTTCATCCGTCCCACCCATTCCATTTGATTCTCGGCCTTCAGCCGCTCAGTGACACCTTCGGCTTTCTTCATCTGTTCGGCCAGTTGATCAAACATCTCCTGTGCTGTGTCGCCGATTTCCTTGAGATACTCGTCCAGCTTGCCGGTCAGCAGCATTCCCGTGTAGATGCCGTCCCTGTGCTCGCGCAGATACCGCCTCCGCGCTGCTGCAAATCTGTTTTCCATGCCGCGCCTCCTTCATATACGCATTGTTTTTGGTTTCCCTTCGCGTATATGATAGCCCGGCGCTACACTAGAGTCCAATGTGCAATAATCGGATTTGCAGTCTTGACAACGGGATATATTTATTTTGCACCGGCTATTGATTTGTGCGTTTTTGTGAGTATAATAGATATTGAAATGTGTTTGTCACGAGATGTGCAACCAGTTGAATTATGTGTTTCCCGGCGCGTTGATTATGCTGAAAAGTGCGGAGGTGCGCTATGTTATATCGGAAAATTCAGCCGTATATCGAAAGCTACTTGAAGTCAGACTCCAACAAAGTGCTGATTATCGACGGGGCGCGGCAGATCGGAAAGACCTTTATCATCCGCTACGTCGGGCAGCAGTTCTTTGAGAACTATATCGAGCTGAACTTTGCGGAGGATTATAACGGCCCCCGGCTGTTTGAGCAGGTCCGCACGGTCAAGGACTTCTATTTCCAGGTCAGCACCATCGCCGGCGAGAAAATGGGAGAGAAGAAAAACACGCTGATTTTCCTTGATGAGATCCAGGCGTATCCGCACCTGCTGACCATGCTCAAGTTTTTGAAGCAGGACGATAGGTACACCTATATTGCCAGCGGGTCGCTGCTCGGCGTGACCTTGAAGAAGACCACCTCGATCCCCATCGGGAGTATCGAGATCAAGCGCATGTTCCCTCTGGATTTTGAGGAGTTCCTGCTGGCAAACGGATTTAATCGGTTCGCCATCGATATGATGCATGAGAAGTTCCTTGCCGGCGAGAGCCTGGATGCGGCTATGCACGGGAAGGTGATGGACCTCTTTAAGAAGTACCTGCTGATCGGCGGGCTGCCCGACGCCGTGAACACCTTTATTGCAGACACCAATATCGTGAAGGTCAGGACGATCCATCGCGATATCCGCACGTTCTATGCTGATGACGCGTCGAAGTACGAGGCGGACAATAACAAGAAGCTGAAGATCCGCAGGATCTACGATATGATCCCCTCCAATCTGGAGAGCAAGAAGAAGCGGGTGGTCTTTCAGGATATCGAGGACAAGCGCGGCAAGCGTTTTTCCGACTATCAGGATGAATTTGAATATCTGATTTCGGCGGGAATCGCCTTGGACGTCAACGCGATCACCACCCCCGTCTTTCCCCTTACGCAGTCCGTCGGTAAAAACCTGCTCAAGCTCTATCTGAACGACGTAGGCCTTTTGACGGACGTTTTGTACGGCAGCAATATCCGTGCGGTTCTGGATGATGAGACGGGGATCAATCTCGGCTCCGTGTATGAAAGCGTGGTGGCCCAGGAGCTGGCTGCGCACGGCTTCAAGCTGTTCTATTACGATAACCGCAGCAAGGGCGAGGTGGATTATCTGATCGACGATTACGACAGCCTCTCCGCCGTTCCCATCGAGGTCAAGTCCGGCAAGGACTACACCGTTCACAGTGCGCTAAACACCTTCGTAAAGAACGACGATTATCATGTGAAAAAGGCCTATGTTCTGTCCAATGCCCGCGAGATCACGACGAACGGTAAGATCACGTATCTGCCGATCTATGATGTGATGTTTTTGCAGAACAATTCTTGATTTCCTATTTGGATATTGATCCCCCAAATTAATGTAGGTGAAAGCGTAATGACAGATAGAGAACTGAAAACCTTAAAGGACAACCTCTGGCATGCGGCGGACGTGCTGCGTTCCGGTGCGCATTTGGCGGCGAACAAATACGGTCAGCCGATCCTCGGCCTGATCTTCCTTCGCTATGCGGATATTCTGTTCAAGCAGCACAAGGATGAGATCGACGCGGAGTATACCAAGCGGCTCGGCACCCGCATGGAGAAAACCAGCAAGGAGATCGCGGTCGAAAAGTGCGGCTTCTTCCTCCCAGAGTGCGCCTATTATGACTTTATTAATGACGCGCCGGACACAGCGGAGAAGGCCGATCTGGTGAAAAAGGCCATGGAGGCCATCGAGCGGGAAAATCCCAAGATGGAGGGTGTGCTGCCCAAGGAGGTCTACGCCCAACTCGTGCCGGAGGAGGAGCCGGAGCTGCTCTCCAACATCGTCCGCATTTTCAAGGATATCCCCGAAAACTGCACCGTGGACATCTTTGGCGAGATCTATGAATACTTCCTCGGCAACTTTGCCCTGGCGGAGGGTAAGGACGGCGGAACCTTCTATACGCCGGCCACCGTCGTGCGCTATATGGTGGAGGTGCTGGACCCGCAGCCCGGTGACAAGAAGTTCCTCGACCCCGCCTGCGGTTCCGGCGGCATGTTTGTCCAGGCAGCGCGGTATATGCACACCCACAATGCCAGCGAAGCGGAGCAGATGAAGTTCCGCTGTTACGGCGTGGAGAAGGAGCCGGACACGGTCAAGCTGGCAAAGATGAATCTGCTGCTCAACAATGTGCGCGGTGACATCACGGAGGCAAATTCCTTCTACTCCGATCCCTACAACGCTTTCGGAGCTTTCGACTATGTTATGGCGAATCCGCCCTTCAATGTGGACGAGGTCTCCTTTGACCGCGTCAGCGGCGATGCGCGCTTCAACACCTACGGCGTGCCGCGCAATTCCACAAAATCAGCAAAGAAGACCTCCGACAAGAAAGAGACCGTTCCCAATGCCAACTATCTGTGGCTCGGCTACTTTGCCACGGCATTGAATGAAAACGGCAAGGCGGCACTGGTTATGGCGAACTCCGCCTCCGACGCGGGCAAGAGCGAGTATGAGATCCGCAAAAAGATGATCGAAGAGGGCATCATCAGCCAGATGGTGACGCTGCCCTCCAATATGTTCTCCTCTGTCACCCTGCCGGCCACACTCTGGTTTTTTGACAAGCACAAACCCCAGACGGATAAGAAGGATGAAATCCTGTTCATTGACGCCCGCAATGTGTTTACCCAAGTGGATCGGGCGCACCGTAAGTTCAGTGACGAGCAGATCAAGAATCTGGGTATCATTACTCGCCTGTATCACGGGGACACCGCCGCCTTTGATGCGCTGCTTGCGGAGTATCGGGAGGCATTGGCCGCCGCCCCGGAAACTGCTGAGGGCAAGGAAACCAAGACAAAAGCCTACTGGCAGGCCCAAATCGACTGGCTGACTGATCGCTTCCCGGACGGCGTATACCGGGACGTGATCGGCCTGTGCAAGGCGGCGAAGCTGGACGGCGAGGACGGCATCATCGACCAGGACTATTCCCTCAACGCTGGGCGCTACGTCGGAGTGGTCATCGAGGACGACGGCATGACCGAGGCGGAGTTCAAGGAGACCATGCTCGGCCTGAATGCAGAGTATGAGTCGCTGAACGAGGAAGCGAAGAAACTGGAAACGCAGATATCGTTGAACCTGAGAGGTTTGTTTAAAAATGAGTGATTTCACATCATCGTGGCAGGGATACGATTTTTCAGGATTAGGCGCATTGCTTTCTCAAATGCAAGAGTTTACCCGTCCTGTAATGGAAGCCGTGCATAGTATTCAATCCGCACTGAAGCCTATTGTTGAGGCTATTGAACAGTATAGGCCAAAAGTAGCAGAGATTGGGCAAGCTCTATTGCAGGCAACCCGCCCACTATCTGCAATTAGGAAAATGGGTGAAGCGCAGTTTGCCTTTTGGGACTATATGACCGATGAGTTTGTCGATGCAATTGTAGGTGCAGAAAACATCAACAAAACGCTCCGAGAACAACTGATCCGGGATCGGTTTTCTGCGGTTAATAAGACTATTGACAAGACCCTCTCTTCCGCAGTGATGCAGAAGCATAAACGGCTGTACTCTCAATCCGTAAATGCGTTTCGTAGTGGGGACAGTGATCTTGCTGTTACGGGTTTCACTTCTGTTTTTGACGGTTTACTGGCTGATACTTCCGGGAATCCCACATCAAGGCTTGGGCCGCGCATAAACGCAATTAAGCAGAAACTCGATAATGACGAGCTTCTCAATTATGATGAATATGCCACGATAACGCTGGCTATGACATTAGAGAAAACATTGGATTCTTTTTCTGCACCTTCTGACTTCAAAGGAAAAGAGCCAAAGGGTCTTAATCGTCATTGGATTGCACACGGTCGTTCTACACGGAAGAAAACGAAGTTAGATTGTGTCAAAATGATAAACCTTATTTATGGCTTGCTGTTGATAGGAGATCTTGAATCTACGGCATCGTCAAATTCTTCTTGTGAAAATGGTGTGTGAATATGGTAGAGTATTCGGAATACAGATTGGGATCGCTTTGCAATCGCTTTTCGAGTGGAAAAGGGATTCCTGCTGACTTGATAAACGAGACCGGCAAGTATCCCGTTATTGGTGGAAATGGTCTGCGTGGATACACCGACACCTATAATTTCGATGGCGAGTGTGCTGTTATTGGGCGGCAAGGGGCATATTGTGGAAACGTCCAGTTCTTTTCTGGAAAAGGATATATGACGGAACATGCAGTCGTTACACAGCCCAATAGTGCGAACAACGCCAAATATCTTACTTATAAATTGAACGGCCTATCATTGGGACGTTTTTCCGGACAAGCTGCTCAGCCAGGGCTTTCAGTAACGAAACTTGCACGATTGAGAATCGAAATGCCGCCCAAATGGTATCAAGATAAGGTTGCGGGTATTCTCTACGCTTATGATAACCTAATCGAAGTCAACAACAAGCGGATCAAGGTGCTGGAGCAGATGGCGGAAAATCTGTATAAGGAGTGGTTTGTCCGCTTCCGCTTCCCCGGGCACGAAACCGCCGAGTTTGAAAATGGGATCCCGGAGGGGTGGGCTTATAGGCGAGCCGATGAGGTCATTGATTTCAACCCGACGCTGAAAACAGGGAATCAAACGGAGTTTACGATCATCCCCATGGAAGCGCTCAGCACGAACTCCATGGTATTAGATTCAGGCTGCTTTGTGCGGCAGGATTCCATTTCAGGTCGGCGCTCACAAAACGGCGACACTCTGCTGGCCAAAATTACGCCCTGCCTGGAAAACGGGAAAACCGGGTTTGTTATGGGCATGCCGGAAAACGAGGTGCTCGGAGGTTCGACCGAGTTTGTCGTTATGCGGTCTAAGGCATTAACGCCTCACTATGTTTATTGCATTGCCCGGAGCTACTATTTCCGGCAGACAGCCATTTTGAGCATGAATGGAGCCGATGGGCGTCAGCGTGTTGACGAGGATAAGCTGAAATCAACAAAGATTCTTCAACCGGAAAAGACTGTGCTGGATCATTTCGAAACAATTGTTACGCCAATCTTCGATGGCGTTTATCAGATGGTACAGGAAAACAAGAACCTCATCCAGCAGCGCGATCTGCTTCTACCGCGCCTGATGAGCGGAAAGCTGGAGGTGCAATATGCCCTTAATGACTAGTGGAGTTTATATTGGAAGCGATGATCGAGGTTATGAAGCTGAAACTTCATACTATTTGAATTTTCAAATTATAAGCGCATTGGCATCATTGGCAAAAATCGACTCATTTAATGATAGTTACGGATGGGAAAACCCCTGTCAGTATTATCACTACTATACGGATCATTTGTTGTTTTCAATCGGGCAAATTACGAATCGCTTTCAGGTAAACAATAGGGATTCTGAAAAAGAGAAAGAACGCAAAACCCTGAATCGTGGCAATTATCAGTTTTCGGAAGATAGATTCCCACTCTTGTCAGATAAAAAAGCAAGAAATGTTGTTGAGCATATAGACGAATATAATCTGAACATTATAGAAAGCAATCGGGGCGTCGGTGGATTCAATCTGATTGATGCAAGTACAGAATCCACGCTTGTACAGACATTGAGGACAAATAGACATACTCACCCGTATACACTTGATCTGCTTTCACACGAATTATTCATACGAAGAAATGACGAAAATTTAACTATTTCTTTTGAAAAACTGAAGTCTGAACTACTTACGCTAAGAAAATCTGTAAAATCGTTTATGGAGATATCATCATTTCTTTAATACACATTGAATTACTGTGCTTGATGAGCGGAAAGATAGAGGTATAGATATGTTTGCCGCCAGTACATACGAGGAAATTGAAAGAATTGAAAGACAAGTTGAAAACATGGAAATTGTCGTTTTCCTTTTCGCTCGTCCAACGGAAGAAAAGATCCTAAAGGAATTTGAGTACATCCATTACAATTCGGCGAGATATTGCTCTATATATGCTATTGGGTATACAGATGATTTCACAAAGGCAGAAGACCGTACTTACAGGAAAGTTGATGCAATGATGCAACAGGACTGGTACTTTAGCATGAAGGCCTTTACTGAATTCAAAGAAAAACTGCAAAATCGTATCCACTGGGATTATTCCGGCGAGACAGAGATACTCATTTTACAGAATAACCCAGGAAAAAGAAATATTCTGAACTTCCAGAACTATGTTGCTATTGATGTAAATAAAGGCATCCGCGAGGGTTATATTGATTCTTTCCAGAGCTTTATGGAGTCCCTGATAAGAAGTTCCAAGCGCAGGGTTACTGCTAAGGAAGCTATTCGTGATGTCCGAAATGCGAGAATAAGCATCAAGGATATAATTGCCGGAGCTATTGATGACTGTAAGAAAGTTCCTACGCCAATAAAAGAAATAGCAAAAGACAGGCTGTTTTACCGTTGCGCAAACACAATGCTGTAGTTTAGTCCGGAAAATATATTTTAGAAATAGAGGCAAGCTGTTATGAAACGCATTCCCTTTTCTCAAGTTTTGAAAACTGCGGCCATAGATATTCGTAGAGAGTATGACCGTCTATATGGAATGTTTTGTGTACAGAAGTTTCAAGATATGGTGGGAGCAGGATCTTCGTTGAAGGATTACTGTGCGACATATTTTGTTCGGCTTCCCTTTCGCGGTACATGCGTATCTTTAGATGACTTTGATGATTTTTATGGATATAGCTTTGAAAAGAATCCTTCTACCTTTGACATAGAGTATTTAGTGTCTTTTTGTGAGTATTCATATAATCTCGCCATCTACAATCAAAATGCCATCTATGGCGGTGGTATAGTCGGAATTGGTGACCCAATGCAGTTCTATGTCCAGCAAGTGCTGACGGTTATCGAGACCATAGGGTATATGCCAAATAATCAAAACGGTATTACTGATTTTGTCCCCAAAGACCAGGCGGCGATTTCTGCCGCGGAGATAGTAGATCCTGCTCTGTCTTATAGGATAATTGAATACAATCATCACTCCATGAAAGGCAATTTGGAGCGGAAGAAAGCTACCCTGATTGCGCTGGCGGATAAACTGGAAGCAAAGCGGACAAAGCTAAAGCAGATCAATACCTCGCTGGAATCAGACCTGTTTTATCTGTTAAACAGCGTAAATGTACGGCATAATAATGCAGAGCAAGGCGGTAAGAACTATATTCATTTCGTTGCAGACATGAAAGATGGCGACATTGAACAATGGTATGATGATATATACCAAATGTGCCTGCTGGCATTCCTGGAATTGGATCATCTGGAGCGCAAAGAGCGCGTAAAGAAATTAAAAGAGGACATTCAAAAGAACGGATAATATAGGTGGTGACTACAATGCGCAACTTCATATCCGAAGACGATATTGAACAGGCGATCCTGCAAAAGTTGGAGGGTGACCCGTTCCAATATGGTATTCTGCGCTGTGACCCTTCTCCGGACAAGCGCGAGCTGCTGCCGGATGGGACTGGACGAAGCAGCAAGAAAGAATGCGTACTCCCGCTTATTCTGCGGGAGGCCTTGGCGCGCCTCAATCCAGATATACCCGGCGAAAAGCTGGAGGAGATCGCCCGCGACCTCTGCCGGGATTTCAGCGCCACGGATATGACGGCCACCAATTACAAGTACTACAACCAGATCCGCAACGGCATCAAAATCAGCCTCCGCCGCAACGGCAAAGAGGATTTTGATTTTGTGAAGCTGGTCGATTTTGACCGCCCGGAGAACAACACCTTCACCGCCGTTTCCCAGATGTGGATACAAGGACGCGTCTACTGGCGTCGCCCGGACGTGCTGATTTTTATCAACGGCCTGCCCATGGTGTTTGTTGAGCTGAAAAACAGCATCGTCAAGGTGGAGGAGGCCTATAACGACAACCTGAAGAACTACCTGCGGGATATCCCGAACCTGTTTGCGTTCAATCAGATCTGCGTGCTGTCCAACGGGCTGGAGACACGGCTCGGCGCCTTCAACGCCACCTACAATCATTTCTTCGAGTGGCTGAAGGTGGACTCCGAGAAGGAACGGCCCGACCGTCAGGCTTTGAAGGAAGCCGGTACGGTGGGCGAAAGCTCGGTCCGGTATTTCATCGACGGCCTGCTGCAAAAAGGCCGGCTGATCGACTACATAGAAAACTTCATCATGTTCCGCAATCAGAAGAACAAGATCATTGCCAAAAACCACCAGTATTTCGGAGTGAACAACTTGATGGAATCGGTAAAGAACCGGGCGGAGCTGCAGGGCAAGCTTGGCGTGTTCTGGCACACCCAGGGTTCCGGCAAATCCTTTTCCATGGTGTTCTTCGCCCGCAAGGTTCGGCGCAAGATCTCGGGCAATTTCACATTCCTGATCATCACCGATCGCGAAGACCTGGATGACCAGATCCACAAGAATTTTGTAAAGACGGAAGTGATTGGGCAGAAAGAGGAATGCCAGCCGAAGAACGGTAAGCAGCTGCGGGACTATCTGCAGACCAACAAATCCTTCATTTTCACCCTGATCCATAAGTTCCGCTATGACAAGGGTAAAAAGTACCCTGTGCTCTCCACCCGGGACGATATCATCGTGCTGGTGGATGAAGCGCACCGGACACAGTACAAGGATCTGGCGGAGAACATGCGCACGGCCTTGCCAAATGCCAATTATATCGCCTTTACTGGCACCCCGCTGCTGGGCAGCAAGCGCTTGACCAACCAGTGGTTTGGGAACTATGTGTCAGAGTATAACTTCGCCCAGTCGGTGGAGGACGGCTCCACGGTGCCGCTGTTCTATTCCCGCCGTGTGCCGGAGGTCGGGCTGGAAAATGACTTTCTGGACGACGATGTGGTGGACATCATCGAGGAGGAAAACCTGAACGAGGACGAGACCCGCTTGCTGGAAAACTCCTCCTCTCGGATTTTGGAGGTCATCAAGAGGGAGGATCGCATTGATAAGATCGCCCAGGATATTGCTCATCATTTCCCGCGCCGCGGTTTCCTTGGGAAGGGCATGGTCGTCTCCGTCGATAAGTATACGACGGTGAAGATGTACGACAAGGTGCAGCATTACTGGGCGATTGAGAAGCAGAAGATCATGCAGGAGCGCAACAGCGCCGCCACCAAAGAACAGCGCGATGAGCTGACGCGCATCCTCAATTACATGAACCGTGTGGAAATGGCGGTCATCGTCTCTGAGGAAGCCGATGAGAATGAGAAGTTCCAGAAGCAGGGGCTCGACATTTCCATGCACCGGCAGAAGATGAACGCTGTCACGCCGGAAGGCCTGGATATTGAGGACCGCTTCAAAGATCCCGATGATCCCTTGCAGCTCGTGTTTGTCTGTGCCATGTGGCTGACCGGTTTCGATGTGGAGAACCTGTCCACGCTCTATCTGGACAAACCGATGAAGGGGCACACGCTCATGCAGGCCATCGCCCGCGCCAACCGCGTGTATCCCGGCAAGCCCTGCGGCATCATCGTGGACTACGTCAATGTGTTCAAGTATATGCAGAAAGCCTTGACGGAGTACGCGGCCGGTGATGACGGTACGGAGTTCCCGGCGAAGGACATTGACCAACTGATTGTCCTGCTCAACAGTGCTGTCGATGAAGCGGATGATTTTCTGCTAAGCCTTGGCATTGATATCGGTGCAATCGTAGCAGAGGCATCCACTCTTGATCGGCTGGATCTGCTGCGGGAAGCCTACAATACGATCATTTCCAACGATGAAAACAAGGACAAATTCAAGGTGATCCTGAACACGCTGATGAATCTCTACGAGGCATCGCGTCCGGAGATCTTTGAGAAGAACTGGCAGAATGAAAAGTTTTCGCCGCTGGCATATCTGTACGGGCTTTTCTGCCATACCATTGACGACGAAAAGATCAATCGCGCCCGGCTGCGTATGGCACAAGTTCTGGACACCAGCGTTTCCTCGCAGAAAGCAGAGGATAACGACGCCGGGCTTGTCATTCACCAGGGGAAGGTCATCGACCTTTCCAAGGTGGATGTGGAGGAGCTAAAGAAGGAGATCAAGGTCGCCAAGTACAAGGCCGTGGAGATCGACGATCTGAAGGCGTTTATCGAGCAGGCACTGCAGCAAATGCTGAATCGCAATTGTACGAGACAGAAGTTTTCTCAGCGCTTCCGCAATATCATTGATCGCTATAACGCCGGCGGGTCGGAGAATGAAGACTACTACGAGCAGCTGCTCCAATTGATCGAAGATCTGAAAGCGGAGGACAAGCGGCCGGAGGCCGAGGGGCTGTCGGAAGAGGAACTGGAAATCTTCGATTTGCTGATTGCCGGAAAGAAACTTACAAAGGCGGAGGAGCAGAAGGTGAAGCTATCCGCGAAGAATCTTTTTAAGAAGCTTTCCGAGGAGAAGTCGGAGCTGATGGTTGTGGATTGGTACAAGGACGAACAGCCGCGCGCAAAGGTAAAAACGGCGATTGAAAAGTCGCTGGATGCAGATCTACCGCTTTCGTATGATAAGGAAACATTCACTGTGAAGATTGATCTGTTACTGACACATTTTATTGATATGGCCGTACAAGGTTACGGCTGGGTAGCAGCATAACGGAGGTAGAAACAATGGATAAAACAGGCGTAATCTACATACTGACCAACCCGTCCTTCCCGGAATATGTGAAGATCGGGTATGCGGACGATATCGGCAAGCGGCTGCAGCAGCTCAATCGCAGCGAGTGTATTCCGTTTGCCTTCCGGGTTTATGCGACGTATGAGGTCAATTCCCGGCTTTCCGATCTGAAGATCCACAGCATTATCGACAAGCTGAACCCCAACCTGCGCTCCATTGAGAACTTCAACGGGAAGCAGCGTGTACGTGAGTTCTACGCCATGTCGCCGGAGATGCCTATTCCATTCTGGAGGCTATCGCAGAGATCCATGGCTGTGCGGACAAGCTGAAACGGATCGCTATGGACGAGGCCCAGAAGCAGGCGGAGGAAACCGCCCAGGAGATCGAGGAAGAACACAAAGAACGACTCTCTCCGTTTACATTCTCAAAGTGCAACATTCATGCCGGAGAATATATCTCTTGGGGCGATGACCCGGATTTGAAGCTCAAGGTTCTGGATGATAAGACCGTTGAATACAAAGGCAAGCCGTTCTCCCTTTCCGGACTTGCTGCGCTGCTTCTGGGAAAAAGCAGCAGTGCCGGCGTCGCCGGCCCCCGCTATTTCAAATACAAGGGCGAATGGCTGAACGACATCCGGCACCGGCTATAAGGATAATTATTTGCGAGGATCATACGTGAGAGCGCCGGCATTATCGAAGAGAAATCCTTCCGCACACGGAACACAAATACAGTTCTTGCAGTCTACGACTCCCGCACCCTAGCCCACGAGTCAATTAACAAATAGGCGCTCGTGCCAGAGAACTTAAAAAAGTAATTTGCCACGAAAGGAAGAAAGATATGGCAACCATTGTATCAATAAAGCAGAAGATTGAACAATTAGATGCTGGAAGTTTCCAGGTCCTTTGTGATGCCTATCTTTCAAGAGAGGGTTATCCCAACCCTGTGTCACTTGGCACTAAAGCAGGAACTCAAAAGACGACTCAAGGCACGCCTGATACGTATTTCTGTTTGGCAAATGGAAAATATGTCTTAGCAGAATATACAACACAACGGCCTGGCCTAGCTGGGAAGATCCGCTCTGATTTAGAAAAATGCTTTGATTCACAATTATCCGGTATCAATAACGACGACATCACTGAAATAATCTATTGTCATACTTCTTCTGGCATTGATGCGGGGACTGATAAATCGCTGAAGCGCTACTGCCAAGATAAGGGTGTACAGTTAACTATGATCGGCATAGATAAACTTGCCGAAGATATTAGTCGCAAGTATCCGATCCTGGCAAAAAAACATCTCGGCCTAAGTGTTGATACTGAACAGATTCAGGATCCTTTAGACTTTGTGAGGCAATACGATGCCAGCGCATTAGCCGCTCCCTTAAATACTAACTTTCTATTCAGAGAGAATGAGATTGTAAGATTACAGAAAGCTTTTGATGAAAATAATGTAGTAATTCTTTCTGGTGCTGCGGGGACAGGAAAAACGAGGCTGGCGCTAGAGTTTGCAGAGAGGTTTCAGAAAGAGCATACTGCTGTAAAAATATGTGTCATACACAATCATGGCCTCCCGATTTACGACGACTTAAAACAATATTTTGAGTGTCCGGGGGACTACTTTGTCATTGTTGATGATGCAAACCAGCTGTCTCAATTAGATCTGATAATTGAATATGTTAATAAGAAAGATAACGGATACAATGTTAGGATTCTCGCAACCGTGCGTAACTATGCGCTCCAAAAGGTAAAAGCAGATATTGCGGGTATCGTTCATTATTCCGAGGTTACCCTTGATTCGCTTTCGGACGATGAGATCAAGTCTCTCGTAAAGGACTATTTGGGAATTATTAACCGAGATTATCTAAATAGAATTGCAACTATTGCAGAGGGAAATGCAAGGATAGCTCTTATTGCAGGAAAAGTAGCGGTTGATGCGAATAGACTACAGTCAATAAGTGATGTAACCGGGCTATATGAAGAGTATTATGGAAAAGCATTTAAGGAGGCTAATTTAGACGGCGATCTGCAACTTCAGATTACGGCTGGAGTAATTGCTTTCCTTGGATCAATTCACCTCGATCACATTGAGCCTGTATTGAACTTATTGGTTGGATATAATATCGATATATCTGTATTTAAGAGTTGTGCATATAAACTGCATGAAATGGAACTGGTCGATATATGCAGAGATAAGGCTGTTGCTATTTCAGATCAGTGTTTTGCCAACTATATTCTGAAGCATGTGTTTGTTGATAAAAAAACGATCAGCCTTGCCCAGATGCTTGACACATGTTTTCAGACATATCGTAAGAGGACAATCCAGGCTGTAAATACTTTGCTTGGCGTGTTTCAAAGTCAAGATGTATATGATTTCACAATTCACGAAATAAAAGTTGTATGGAAAAAGCGGAAATCCGAATCGTTCAACAAGTATTGGGATTGGGTTAAAGCATTCTATCAGGTAGATCAGGTTGAAACGTTGTTACTCATCAAAGAGCGGATTGATAACACGGAAAAAGTTGAATTATCAGTTGATGAAATCGATGTCAACGAGGGAAAAAACTATCAAAGTGTCGACGATGAACTTATCGTTATACTGGGAGGCTTTGCAGATACTCATAACATTGAGTCTGCACTTGACTTGTTTTTTGATTACTATTTGAAGAGACCGGATCTTTATATTCAGTTTTATCATGCCACAAATCTTTATTTTGGAATAAAACCATCTTCATTGCAAAAGGGATTCTACACACAAATTCAGTTAATTCAGCACTTTATTAACTATTCAGATAATTGGAATAATCCATTTATCCGTATTCTGTTTTTTGAAACAGCAAAAAACCTTCTACAAGTCTATTTTTCTCCGGCTGAAGCCGGAAGGCGGGGGGATAGTTTTGTCATTTATCATTTCTCACTGCCTACAACAGAGCAAGCCGTTATGTATCGCAAACTAATATGGGAACAATTGTTGGCGATTCAGGGTACGATAGATAGCAAAGAGTCCATCCGAGCATTATTGCAGGACTATGCTCGCTCTGTAGAAGAAAGCAGTTTTGGGTTAATTAAGGAAGATGCTCCTTATATTTGTGAGTTGTTTCAAAGTGTTTTTTCTCCCGAAAGTGTTACTGATTGTATTCTGGCTGAACATGTAAATTCGTTCTTAAGCGTAGTGGGATATACCGCTGCAGAAATTGAAGTTTTTCTGAAGAGCCGAAAACTAAGTATCTACCACATATTAATTGGGCCAAGATGGGAAAATTTTAAGAGTCTTGACAGACATGAAAACGAGCACAAACGGGTAATTACTGATTATTTTACGCAGGCGGAGAACACTTTAGATGCGTTTAATGAACTATTTGAAGTGTACAGGGAATATATTGCGTGTGATACTCAGCGCCTCTATGATATTGGAAAAGGGCTTATGGAGGGCATTAAGTGCCTATCACGTGATAGTTTAGTTTTCTCAAACGTTGTAAAAAGGATAATTGAGTCAGGAATAATCGAAGGGATTGATGTACACTATATTATCTCGACATTGTTCACTTTACTGTCCCCTGAGGAAGTAAAAACAATTATTCATAATGCGCCTTCAGAAACAGTAGATTTCTGGCTCTTTGCCTATTATTGTGAAATTCCTTCAGAAGCCATTGATGCTGCAAAAGTTGAAGAACTGTATGCGTATTTAAAATGTGATTATGATCGAGAGATTCACACTGCGGGATATAGATCCCTGAAATTCCTGGAAAGGTATGAATCAGTCGAGTCTGACATTATAATAAATGCAGCAAGATTGATTTTTGCAAAAAAGGATTACTCACCTTTTATTGTAAATATCTATTTTTCTTTGATCTTCAATAGACACCATTGTGAACCAAAGAGTGTTATCCAAAAGTTTGCGAAGGATCTCCAGTTGCTGGAAGAAATATACTTATTTGAGAGTGTACACGACCGGCTTGCAGACGCTGATGGAGCGTTTCTAAAAGAATTATGTTGCTGCAGAAAAGCGTTCGCAAAGGATTACATTGATACTTTACTAAAGGACAACCATCATCGGTTGCATGACGATAATGAAAAGCTTCATGCATTATTTGAATGCCCTGATTTCATCGATATAATAGACTTGCTGGTTGACGGGTGTTCTCAAACTTCGTTCCCGCTATTTGACTATCCACCAGTGATGAAAACATTTATATTTGTGCCTGATAACATAAAGCACAAAAGTGATGCGTGGATTAAGCATTATATCTCAAAATACAATACCGACTATGAAAAGATGGAGAGTCTCTTTAGTGTTCTTTCAGAACTCTGTGATGATAGGAAGAAAGACTACATCAGCTACTTGATGACTGTCAATGCTGATCCCGAACTATTCAGGAGAATACCTCTCTGCCCAACTTCATATTCGTGGTCTGGTAGTGCAGTTCCGCTATACTCCAAGTGGGCCGATTATCTAAAGGGCCTTTTGCCGCTCTTTTCGGGGATTCAGTTTTTGCAACACCAAAAAATTGTCAATGACGAGATTGAACATCTCTCAAAAATGATAGAGAGAGCTGAAATTGAAGATTCATTACAAGGGTAGTCAAAACCTCCGGCTTAGCCGGAGGTTTTGATCTATTTGCCATTAATAATTTTCAAGCGGGGTGTCATCGCTCAGAAATGTATCCATCATAAACCGTGCGCCGAGACGGAAGCCGGTGATGAAGGTGTCCAGCTCGGATTCGCCCATGAACTCGGCGTAGGCGTTGCAGAAGCGGAGGAACAGCGACTTGTTTTCGCCGGCGAGCTGCTCGGTGAGCTTTTCCTCCAGATCGTTCAGAGAGTCGTGACGCCTTTTTCGCAGGGAGTTTAGGGCGATAGCCGCGATCCTGCGGATCGATGTTGCCGTAGTACAGCTCCTCGATGATACTTCCCCTCATTGTCCGTCACGCCATTTCTGCAGTTCCCAGAGCCGGTCAATGTGGCGGCGGGACTTGCGGAGGGTCGCGTTGTGCTCGTCCGTGGAGAGCCAGTCGATCAGATAGCACTTCGGGATCATGTACTTGTGCTGCAGCGCTAGGGCGCGGAGCCTTCCGAAGCGAATCCACTCGCAGACCGTGTGGCGGTTGTAGCCGGTGAAATCCACGACGGCGGCCACGTCGATCACGTCCGGGTAGGAGGCGAGCTTGCTTTCATAGTAACGCCGAGTCTTCTGCGGATCGCCAGGGAAAGGGGGCTGAATGCGGATCTTGTAGGGCTTCACGTCCTCGTTTCCGTATTTGTACCAGCCGGTTGGTACGATGTACCGGCTGGGGTTGACCTCCCGGTTGATCATAAAGTCGATGACGTCGCGTTTCTTGATGGCGTAGCAGCGGGTTTTCTTCCCGGTGCAAACATGGGGAATCAGATTGAACTGCAGCAGATAGTGCGCCGTACGCTTGCTGATGTGGCAGACCTTGCGCAGTTGTTCCTTGTTCATGATTTCCGGGTATTGTTCGAGTTCCTTTGCATCGTATGTCATGACGAAGCTCCTTTCCATTTTTTGGTCCGAAAGGGTGCTTCATTGACGCTGCCGGGGTCTCTGTTTTCTTGCCTGACTTCTTGCAAACGCGCAAGAACGGAGGCATTTTACGCAAGAACGCGGTTTTATTTGAACTCTGGGCTGGTTCAAATCAGCTCTGGCCGAAACGGGTCGGCGCGTCCGAAATCCGTTGCAGCACAAGGGTTTTCGCCGTTTTCAAAACTGCCGCCACCGACCACAGCAGACACGAAAGTACCAAGTGCGAACAAGACTCGAAATGCGGTAGGTCGGCTCAAACCGACGCGAGAGTTCGAATCTCTCCATCTCCGCCAAATTAGACAAAAGCTGTGTATAACGTAAGTTATACACAGCTTTTGCTTTTTTAGCATGTAAATCGCATAAACTCGGCCCGAAAACTATGCAGAATAACGGCAAAAGAGAAAATGAAATAATCTGTATTCCTATGTTTTATCTCTTGAACGAGGTAACACATGGGAAGTTTTGTTTTTAGGAGGAATAAAACATGAGAATACCATATGGTTTTGTGTTGATCAGCGGAGGGACACTTAGAGTCAACGAGTATGAAGCAAATATCGTATCCATGATTTTCGAGTTCTATATGGCAGGAGCAAGTTTGGGAAAAGTGGTGGATATGCTTTACTCAAAACAAATATCTTCTCCGACCGGAAAGACGAAATGGACCCGCGCTGCGGTAGATCACCTTCTTTCAAACGGCAAATATGTGGCTATTGTCGGCCTGGAGAAATTTCTGGATGTCCAATTTGAGAAGGCTGCCCGCTGTAATATTGACTACGACAAGGAGGGTTCACCGAGGAAAGACATACGTTATGTTTCCCCTGCTATGGTTCAGATTTAATTTGTCTTTTACAACACTGAAAGTTATGCTACAATGACCTTGAGAGGTGATGTGTGTGGCAAAGAAATTGAATCTGGTGGATATGTACGGAATTGGACTTATGCTGGAACACCTTGTAGCTGAGGGCAACATTACCTGCGAGGAACGGGATCGAGTTATATTGCGAATCGCGCGGGAAAACGATATTGCCGAATATATGCTCTCGAATCTTGCCGGTTATGGAAGAAGTAAGCAAGAGGTGTTGGAACGAGCAAAACGGAGGAAAGGCCTGGAATCACAGGGGAAAAAGCAGGAGGAAGGTTACATTTCTCTGACTGAGGTCGCCCGAGCTCACAGCGAGGATGCTCCGGGATATGTGATACAGAGTTGGCTGAGGAGCGGAAATACTTTAGCATTTTTGAATCTGTGGGAGCAGGAGAATAATCCGAATTATAGTGAGACTGGTTATGCAGAACTTTTAAAGAGAAAGAAAACTGCCTCATTTACGTTGACGCCAAAGCTATGGATCGACCAGACAAAGGCAATCGGCATCGTTTCCAAGCAGGGGAAAAACGGAGGAACGTTTGCTCATCCGATGATCGCCTGCGAGTTTGCCTCATGGATCGCCCCGGAATTTAAGATGCAGTTGCTGAAGCTGTCGCTGGATAGAACGAAATTGAGATGAATGAACCTTGTGTTGGTAAGGTGGGGTGATGAAACTATGGAAAAAATTCTGATCGTGGGGAACGGATTAACAGCTAACCTTATTCCTGAATATCAACACAAAGCTATGATGAAGAAAATCAAAGAGGAAATTCCGCGCCTCTTTGATAAGGCGGATAAATTGTTTGCGCCTTTCCGCAATAAAGTAGACAGCGTTCAATATAGTGCTGTATCGTGGGGATATTCCGGCGATGGTTTTTGCGGCGAAGAAGGGTACGGCGGACCAATCACAGATAGACCATATAATCCAACACTACTTTCGCATATTGAGGACCAGCTTCGAAAACTTGGCTTTAATGATGCTCAGACAGTTTCCACCATCCTCTTCCAAACATATGGACTTATATATGAAACACAAAATGATGAAATATCCAATGTGGAGAGCCTCTTAAAAATAATTGAGCTTTTTTGTCAAAGAGGGGATTTCACGAAAGAAGATCAAGCCGAATTAAAGCGGGCAGCAAGTAGAATTTGTTATAATAATGGTAAGTGGGGAAAAGACACGTTAGGCAAAGCAAAAGTAGAGCAATTAAAGAGATGGCTGTCTGATTACAAAATGATTTTCACAACAAATTATGATTGCGTTTTAGATGATGTCCTTCAAACAGATGAAATAAAGCATCTACATGGAGGCTTCTTTTACAAAAAACAAGATAGACAGAAGCGCTCTGACACTCTATTAGGCCCAGATGATGCCTGTTTGATTTGGGGAATTAGCGGAGAAGAAAAGGAAGAAGAAATGAAGCTTGGCGGAGGATTTACATTTCCAATTCAATTCCCACTTGAATCCCCTATGACAATTTTTCAGATTTACTTATCTCAACTCCAAAATGCAAATGCTGGACGCATTGATATTTTTGGATATAGCGGGGAAAACGATCAGCATATTAACAGAGCGATTGCCCAAAATCCATCCATCCGGGAAATCCACTATTACTGTGCGCCTGCAAAAGTTTCAGATCCTGTTGAAGAATTTGAAGTTGCATCACGATTTTCAATTAAGGCACCCCAGAAACTGATGCTGGAATCATGGAATACAATCTGGAACATCTTCGAGCAGAATTAATAAAAAATTGGAGTTGATGTCCCCTGGCTATGTTATACCGAGAATGTCCCCCCGTAAACATATAAGTCGATGAGATTGAGGTGAAAACAAGTGAGCCAGAACGACAAGATTCAATTATTTGAGGACAAGCGTATCCGCACGGCGTGGGACGAGGAAAAGGAAGAATGGTACTTTTCCGTTGTCGATGTTGTTGCGGTTTTGACAGATCAGCCAGATGCCCGTCATGCCAGTACATATTGGGCAGTATTAAAGAAGCGGCTGAATAATGAGGGCGCAGGCCAACTGCTTACAAATTGTAAGCAGTTGAAAATGACCGCCTCGGATGGACGAAAACGCATGACTGATGTGGCTGACACAGAGCAGCTTCTCCGTATCATCCAGTCCATTCCCTCACCAAAGGCCGAACCATTCCGGCAATGGCTGGCGCAGGTTGGTCGGGAGCGCATTGAGGAAACCATAGACCCGGAGTTGACCATCGAGCGGGCGTTGGAAACCTATCTCAAGAAGGGCTATACCCGCGAGTGGATCAACCAGCGGCTGCAAGCCATTCAGGTCCGTAAGGAACTGACAGACGAATGGGATGCCCGCGGTGTGCAGAAGGGCGTGGAGTACGCCATCCTCACCGATGAGATCTCCCGCGCATGGTCGGGGATGTCCACCCGGCAGTACAAAAATCTGAAGGGCTTGAAAAAGGAAAACCTTCGTGATAACATGACCACGCTGGAGTTGGTGCTGAATATGCTGGCGGAAGCCACCACCACACAGTTTTCAAAGGATCGAAAGCCCACGACCTTCCAAGAGAATCTGGAAGTTGCTAAAGCTGGCGGACAGGTTGCCGGGAGAACAAGGAAAGACATTGAGTCACAGTCCAATACGCCGGTCATCTCCTCAAAGAACGCCGCGCAACTTAATCAGGTCGTGACTGACCTTTTGGAAGGGGCAGCCGCGGATATGAGCGAGATGCCAGAGAAAAAATGAGTGTTTCGCATAACGGTTTTTCATGCGACCAATTGGCAGTTCTTGAAAGCACCCATCAAAAAAGTTTGAGAAAAGTTAAAAAAGAACGAAGAATTCCAATTTGCACATGACATTTTTGAGCCGGGGGTTCAAAAATCTACAGTGGTATAGCATGACACCGAAAAAGCCTGTAATCAAGCCGATTACAGGCTCTTTCCTTTTTCCGAAACGGGCAATTCCGTGCTCTTTCACTTTTTCGGAGAGAAAATCATCCGTTCTCCCCAACATCAATCGATCCCCACCGGCTTCCGAAGTCGCCGCCCTCCGATAGAGCAAGCCCTGTCTCCATCGCCTGCGCCGAGGTGATCTTGGACTTGTAATCCAGGTGGGCGTAGATGTTCGCCGTGGTGGTGAAGTCGCTATGGCCCAGCCACTCCTGAATGTGCTTGAGGGGGACGCCATTGGCCAGCAGCAAACTGGCGCAGCTGTGACGCAGATCGTGAAAGCGCATCCGGCGCAGGCCGTGGCTCTCCAAGAATTTTGGGAATGCCGAAGTCAAATAATTGGCCCGCATCCGCTCGCCCAGCTCGTCCACAAACACAAAGCCATCATACTCGTGATTGTAACAGTTGCCGCAGATCTGCTTATTGAGTTCCTGCGCCCCAGCAAGCAATTTTGACTGTTCGGGCAGGGGACCTGAACAGTCAAAATCAGCAAGCGGGTACTCGCTTGCTGTGCTTGCTGACCACTTCGTATCCCCGTATTTTCCCCTCTACCCATATTACAATCCGAACAGGGCGTTTTGGCCAGTTTTGGAGGACTTTTTCAAAAAAAATGTCGCTCCTATCCGTAACTTTTCGCTGCCCACTTCACCAGACGCCTTGTGGTTCTTCGGATATTCGTATATAATGTATCGTGTTGAGTATTATCCATGCGGAGGTGCGGTATAAACGGGATCAATGGCTATATCTCCATTCGGGAGGCGTCCTACCGTTGGGGCGTGTCGGAGCGGCGGGTCAATCAGTATTGCGCCGAGGGGCGGATCCCCGGCGCGTCCCGGTTCGGGCGTTCATGGGCGATCCCGGAAAACGCGGAAAAGCCGTCCGACCCGCGCTTTCAGGAACAGCACCGCGATCCCGGCAGGACAAGCACCTGACGGACACCCGGCTGCATTGGAAGCATCCACAAAGAGGAGGTGAACGATATGGCGTGCGACGAAGCTTTGTACCGCCAATATCTGAGCGGTGACGACGAAGGGCTTAATGCCCTGATGAAAAAATACGGCGACCCCCTGACCTTGTATATCGACGGCTATCTGCACGACGTTCACGAGGCTGAGGAGCTGATGCTGGATGTTTTCGCCTATCTGTTCACGAAAAAGCCCCGCATCCGGGACGGCGGCTTCAAGGCGTATCTCTATAAGGCGGCGCGGCACATGGCGCTGCGCCATAAGAGTAAACGCAAGCCCCTGTTCAGCCTCGATGCGCTGACCGACGAGCCGGACGGACGGCTGCTGGCGGAGGAGGTCATCCGGACGGAGGAGCGAAACCGCATCCTGCATTTCTGCATGAGCGAAATGAACCCAGACTATCGGGAGGTTTTGTATCTCACCTATTTTGAGGATATGAGCTACGCGCAGGCGGCGGAGGTCACGGGAAAAACGGTAAAACAGATCACCAACATGGTGTATCGCGGAAAAGAGAGCCTGCGAAGGCTCTTGGAACGGGAGGGGATCACAAATGCGGAGTCATGAGGAGCGCGTCGCGGAGACGAAGCGGCGCATCGCCAAAATTGAGCAGGAAAAACGGCGGCGGCGCAATACGATCACCATGGTTTCCGCCGTGGCGGCGTGCCTTGTACTGCTCATCGGCGCGTCCCTCGCCATGCCCGGCATTGCCGCAAGCATCCAGACAGGCGACTACTCCGGCTTTGAAACGGCGGCCAGTATGTACGGCGGCGGCGCTGCCTTGGGATACATCGTCATCGGGCTGCTGGCGTTTTTGCTTGGCGTATGCGTGACCGTTCTGTGCTTCCGGCTGCGGCAGATGAACCGGGAGGACGATCAGAACAAAGAAAGCGAGGGGATACATGGAGCTGATTGAGAACCTGCTGCAACTGCTGGTCACGTTCGTGGGCGCGCTGCTTTCGGGCATATCCTACCGGAAAAGTCGCAGGCAGGCGTATTTTCTGCTGCTGTGCTTCTACGGCTGCTTTGCCCTCGGCGCGCTCTACTGGACGCTGTATCTGCTGCTGTTCGATACCACACCCCGGGTCTTTTATGTGTCGGAATTCAGCTGGGTGGCCAGCCTCATCTTCCTGCGCATTTTGCAAGCAACGCTCGCCACTCAGGACGAGCGCAGCTTCCGCTGCCGCAGGGCGTGGCTCGCGCCTGCGTTCGGCGTGCCGCTGCTGGCGTTCTACTGCACCTTCGGGGACATTCTCTCCAACCTGATCTGGTGCGGCATGATGATATGGCTCTCCTTCTGCGCCATTCGGGGGCTGGTCTACGCCAACGAGCAGACGGATCCGGCGCGGAATATGCGGTATTTCCACATAGGGGTACTGTGCTTTGTGTTTGCGGAATATCTGCTGTGGACGACGGGCTGCTTCTGGCCCAACACCTCTCCGGCCAGCCCCACCTTCTGGTGCGATATGCTGCTGACCCTTGCCATTCTGGGGCTGCTGCCCGCCACGAGAAAGGCGGTGGAAGCATGACCTACATCGAAAACATCTTCCTCTGCATGGTATCTCCGCTGCTGGTGGCCGCCCTGTGCATGGGCAGACGGCAGCTCCGCTTCTTCCTGTTCTGCATTGCCGGGATGGGGGTATGCCTGCTCTCGGCCTATATCAACACCTTCCTCGCGGCGGTATGTCAGGCGGACGCCCTTGCCGCTACGGCGGAGATCGCGCCGGTGGTGGAGGAAATGATGAAGCTGCTGCCGCTGGTGTTCTATCTGCTGGTGTTCGAGCCGGAGGGGGATAAAATCAAGGCTGCCGCCATCACGGTTGCCCTGAGCTTCGCCACCTTTGAAAACGTGTGCTATCTCATTCAGAACGGCGCGGACCGCTTCTCCTTTATCTTCTTCCGGGGCTTCGGCACGGGAGCCATGCACGTCCTCTGCGGCCTGATCGTGGGCGGCGGGCTTGCATACACATGGCGGCGGACGTGGCTGAAGGTGGCCGGCACGTGCGGGCTGCTGGGCGCGGCCATCACCCTCCACGCCATCTACAATCTGCTCATCGCCCACGGCGGCGCGGCGCAGTACATCGCCTACGCCCTGCCGGTGCTGCTGGTAGCGGCGGGAAGATGGTCTGCTTTCCGCTTATCACGGAAGCAATAACCGAATATCCACTCCATGAGAGCTGCTTTTTGGCGGCTCTCAAATTTTTTTGAAAAATTTTGCGTTTTGGGTGAGAGTTTTTTCGATTTTTTGTACCTATATAAGTGAAAGGGTTTTTAGACCACAGTTTCAGACAAACCGGAAAGGAGGTTCAAGCGAAATGTACGATACCGCAAGACGGGTCGCACTCGTCAAGCAGCGGGTGCGGGAAAACACCCGCCGGAGGCAGCGGCGCGGCATATATGGACTGAGCGCTATGTGTATGCTGCTGTTCGCGGTGCTGATGCAGACAGCGGGCACGGTCGTCGGGCCGGGGCAACCGGAAGCATGGGGCGTGTTCGGCGCGATGCTGCTGCGGGAGGACGCGGGCGGCTATGTGCTGGTAGCCGTCGTCTCCTTTGCCGCGGCGGTGGCGATCACCGCGCTGTGTTTCCGGCTCAGAATCAGAGAAAACCAGAAAAAAGGCGGGGCGGACAAACCGAACCGACACGAACAGGAGGAGAAAAGCCAATGAAGAAACGAATACTTAGCATCCTGCTGCTGTGCTGCATGGTGCTGACGCTGCTTCCGACAACAGTATTGGCAGCGGACGGGCCGATGGATACCATCCCAAAGTACGACGTGAGCATTGACGTGTACAACCGGACATCGGACATCTCCATTAAGGACAGTCGGAGCTACTATATCTACTCGTCCGTTCCCGATAAGCTCAGGGACACATGGGCATGGGATAAGAAGATATTCATCAAGGGAGATAAAACCGCGCCGCACGTATTTATTGACGGCGTAAATATCGAGATGAGTCCCAGTTCCAAGGGGCCGGCTATTGAATTAAATAAGAAGGCTTCGGCATATCTCTATTTCATCGGCAAGAACAGCTCCCTGCAAGGTGCCGACGGCCGCGCGGCAATACAGAAAAACCGCAGCGAGGGTCAGCTTTATGTTCTGGCGCGCACAGGCACCACGGTGACCTGCAAGGGCGGCGACAAAGCGGCGGGCATAGGAGGAAGCTACGCGACCCGCAATATTTCCAACGGTTATTACAACGGAGATATGTACGGCCACGGCGTGAATATGCACTTTGGCTCTCGGAGCAATCCTGACTACTGGGGCGGCACCATAGCGGCCATCGGCGGCGAGGGCGGCGCAGGCATCGGCGGCGGCCAGGGCGGAAGCGGTGAGAAACTGTATTTCTACTCCGGCATGGTGCAAGCCAACGGCGGCCGCTTGGCCTCCGGCATCGGCGGCAGCTATAAGGGGCGCGGCAGTGAGATCTATATTTATGGTGGCACAGTCAGCGCTCAAGGCGGTGACGGAGGCGCTGGTATCGGCGGTGGCTGCTGGACAACGGAGCAGGACATGAATGGCATCAACGCCGCCCACGATATCTACATCTCCGGCGGCACGGTCACGGCTAAAGGCGGCCACAACGGCGCGGGTATCGGCGGCGGGCAGTATGTCCCCGCCCGTGATATCACGGTGACGGGCGGCTTTGTTACGGCGACGGGACACTACGGAGCGGCGATAGGCGGCGGCCGCTGGTGCCGCGGAATGGACATAACCCTTACCGACGCTACCCTGAATCTGTCGACCAATTACCGCAGCAACGGCTCGGACGCGGCGGCTGTCGGCTACGGCGACATTGTTTACAAACCGGAGCAGCTCGTGGCGGATCCGTCGATCGCGACGAACGACCGGATAAAGGTCGGCTCAAAGGATGGAAAGATCGTCATGCTGACGGCTAACGGTTACGCGCTCAGAACGGATGGGAAACCGAGCTACTTCATGCATCTCACTGATTTCCTGATTCCGGACAGCGACGGAATGATTGACCTGTCGCTGCTGACTCTGCCATACACGCAGAACTACGGATGGGCGATAACTGATCTTGATGTGAAAATGATGGAGACCTCCTGCGAGGGAAACCATACCTACGGCTGGAAAAACCGGAATGGCTGTCATGTCTGGGGATGCACACGCTGCCCGGCCCGGAATCCGCTAGAGCGTGGACCTGTACCGGACGGTGAGCATATTCCCGGAGAGTGGGAAAACCAGGAAAAGAAGTGCACCGTATGCGGGGTTGTGTCGGCGAAGGACACCACGCCTCCGGTGACCGAGGGAATTGCGAATGGAATGGAGTATACCGCCGACGACACCGACGACGGGCAGCCCGGTACGATCAGCTTCACAGTCAGCGACCCGGTGAGAGACAAGGAGGTGTCCTCCGGCGTCAAGTCTGTGACGATCAACGGTGAGGAGCAGACCGTGCAGACCGGACAGGCTTATCAGCTGACCGCGCCGGACGGCGGCAACAATGACGAAGGACTTGTGTATGAGGTCGTTGCTACGGATAATGCGGGCAACAGCACCACGACAACGATAAGGCTGTACAGAAGACACCGGGTTCTGATCCTGAGTGACAGAAACGACCCGAGCAGCGCGATCCTCCACCTTGGCGTGCCGCACGGGTTTGAACTGAAACTGCCGTTCGATCATCTGCCGAAGGAAGCGTATTTTGTCGATCTGGATAACGAGAATATCAAAATATACCGCGAAGAGAATAATGAATATAACTGTGGCATCATCACCTCGAACCGGACGTTCCTTCAGGTGATTCCGGAGACTGAACTGCCAACGCTGGAGTTAGGGCTCAGAAGCAGGCGCTTCTGGGGCTATCACGCAGACTCGGAGAGCGATTTCTGCTACGCGGATATGCCGTCAAAGACTGAGGAAGGCTATCTTATGGATATCCGCGTCACATCAAACAAAATCGGCTACTACTTCGGATCGCCGGTACGCTACACGCAGGAGCAGCTGAAAGCACTGGATGCAGAGGGCAAAATCAAGTGGACGCAGTTCGACACGACCTCGCTCCTGACATTCGATGTGATTTCCTATGAGGAATATAACGGAAGCTGGTACTACTATGCGAAAGCGACAAACGAGGTGGGGACAAGATACGTTTCAACGCCGAACATCATCATAGACGCCGACCCGGCGGTGGCGCTGGAATATCCCTCCGGCAAGGAACTTACCGGCAAGTATGGGCAAACCGAGAGCGGTACATACTGGGGCGATCTGCAATTCACCGTGGTTGATGAATCGGAGTTCACCGTAAAGGACGGGAGTACGCCTCTGGAGCCGGATGAGAATGGCGTCTATACGATAAAAGCGGACATGGACGAGGGCATAAAGCACGAGATCGTTATCATGGACGCCGGCAACAATAGAACTGCGTATATCAACGAGATACGTATGAACACGCTTGACCGCAGGGATAATCCCTCTGCCCTGAATCTACCGAACGGTGCGAATCTGGAGGAAAGTCTCCCGAAGACGGTTCGGATTCTCACGGCAAGAGACAGCTCTATGTTTACCAATATCCCTGTGATATGGGAAATACCAGAGACGTATGAGCAGGCGTCAAAGCGGGAGCAGAGCTTTACCGTGAACGGAACGCTTGACCTGTCTGGTACGGATATCGTGCTGCATCCGGATAAGACGGAGCTTGGAAAAGCCCAGATATCCGTGACGATTGCGGGCGCGCCGCGCTACACGCTGACGATAGCGGATAGCGCAAACGGCAGTATAACGGTGGTAAATGCCACAGAAACCGCCGAGGACGGCACGCCTCTGTTCTGCAAGGACGAGTTTGTCATGCTCTCTATTGCACCCGATGAGGGCTATATGCTCAGCGCGCTATCCATCAACGGCACCCCTGCCGCCGTTGCGGTTGGGGAGGATACCTATACCTTCGCCCAGCCGGAGGAGGACGTCACCATAACTGCAACGTTTGAAAAGCGCAACGAGCATACCGTCACCTTTGACGCGGGCGATGGTACGCCCTCTGTCGGCAGCATGACCACCACCAATCAGAAGCTAAGTTCGCTGCCCAGTGCCTCCCGGAGCAAGCACAGCTTCGACGGCTGGTACACCGAAAAGAACGGCGGTACGAAGGTCACGACGGATACCGTATTCCATGCCAAAACCACCGTCTACGCCCACTGGACGTATACCGGCGGCGGCTACTACTATCCGCCTGTCACCTACTACACGCTGCGCTTTGAAACAGGCGGCGGCAGTGATATTTCCAGTGTGCAGGGAACGTACAATGCCTACATTGACCTGACCCAATATGTCCCCACCTGGCGAGGGCACACCTTTACCGGCTGGTACAGCGAACGCAGCCTGACAAACAAGGTTTCCGGTGTTTATCTGACGAAGGATATGACCGTGTATGCAGGCTGGCGCGTGACCACAGTCCCGCAGACCGGCGACAGCAGCGTGTTAGGCTTGTGGGGGATCTCCCTCTGCACATCTCTTGCCGGATGCCTTGCGCTGACCACATGGCAGATCAGGCGGCGGCGTGAGGAACAATCGCTGCAAAGCATCGAAAAGTAAACAGGCTCACCTTCAGGGGCGCGGGCAAATAGCCCCGCGCCCCTTTTCGGCTTCATTCGTCAGGAAAGGCGGTTGCTCTTTTGAACAACCGCCTTTCGCCATATCTATCCGATTTGAACAGAAAGGAAATCAGTCTATGACAAAAGAGTACGGGAGGTGCCGCTGATGCTGCGGCAACGAGCCGCGCCGGGAACATAGACGGGCGATACCCGGACACCGTAGGATACCTATGCCCTCCGATATCCGCCGACAATTACCATACTGAACCGCACCGAAGCACCCATACAGGCTTTTATGCCTGTGTGGGTGCTTTTTGTCATCCACGGCACTTTTTCGCCGCGGGCTGCCGCTCCCCGCCGCCCTTCGTTCTGGAAGGAATATCCACCCGAACAGAACGAAAGGAGCACAGCATGAGCCGTGAAAAAAATGTTTTTGAGAAATTTCCGGAAAAATGGCCAAAAGGGCCATTTGGAAAACCAGTAAGGGGTAAAAGAAGAAACCACGGCCTGCCTTCCGGCGTGAAGGGAGGTGAGACATTACCGGCATAAGCAGCACACCTTCGATGCGTTCCGAGCAGTGAGCCTAGAAGCGTGTTTTACCTGCACCGGAACCGCCGCATACAAGTACATTCAGCTTTCTGCGGTGCTTTCTTCCGTCCAGGCCGATGGCGACATTTTGCGTCAGCAGCTTGTTTTCCGTCTTATCCTTGTTGGCATATTTCTTGTTGACCGAACCAGCCGTGCCCCACTTGGCTGATCCGTGCTCTTCTCGCCGTCTGTAATTGTGCTCCGTGGAGAGATAGACGCCGATGGCGATCCCGTACACCAAAAGCAAAGTGAGGACAGTTTTTACACTGTCCTCACAAAGCTGTATCTGGAATGGGTTTTGCATCACCGATCCGAACTGCTGAACCAGTCCGGGCAATCCATCCTTTAAGCAGGGAGCAATCAACAGGCCGAGCCACACAACCGGAATTATGCCGCAAAGATAAAGGATCACATTCTGCTTGGAGAGCTTATCTTGCCTCACGGTCGGCTCTCCGTTTCTCTTTCTTTGTTGGGGCATCAATGGCCTTCAGGATCAAATCGTTAATGTCTTCTGTGGGCTTTTCGTCCCGGAGAAGATCGTTCCGAAAATCCATCAGGCTGCTGACCATCAGACGCTGCTCAAAATCGTCCAGCGTGACGACTTTCTTTTCCTCAGCCATATTGGGGTACCTCCTTATGGAGCTTATAAATAATACAACAAAAACTCTTAAGGACGATTTGTCCGTTGAAATCAAGCAAGGCAGCAAACTGTCCATTGCGGCGGCTTGCTTCTCTATTTATGCCTTTCAAGAATTGAAGGCGCAGCTCTCTCAAATTGATGAGTTGCGCTTTATTCTCACTTCGCCTATCGCTGCCATTTATCGCGGTAACATACCATGAATCAGCCGCTGCATCCCAATCAGCTTTTTCATACAGATAGTAGGCACCATAAGAACTCCGCAGAATTCTGGAAAAGAGATCGATATCCTTCAGCGCGTCTTCTGCCGAAAAAGTGCGCGGTTTACACCGTTCATCGTTGACAAGCTCAATCATCCGCGCTTCCTCAGCAGTCAAGCAGGCGGAATCTTCCTGAATCGTTTCACGGGAAAATGCGCTGAAGTCACTGCTGCACACGACCTCTGCACGGCGATTTTCGTTTGCCTGCTGCTGCAACGTCCCGATAGTCAAATCGATTGTCGGCAGGCAGTTCTGCCGTGGCCCAATCCTCCTCACTCCAAGCGATGGCCTCACCTGAGGAAGTCCCACAGTCGCATAGTAAAAACAGGAAAAGAACAGGCAGGCAGCGGCTCACGCCACTGCCTGCCTGTTCAAAAAAATCAATTACTTAGCGCATCTGTGAGAGAGAAGCCGGGGGTGCTGCTTGTTTTTTCCCCTTTTCCCGTTACAGAATAGCGTAATTCACGATCAGTCCAGCAAACACGATGGACACCATGCTCAGCAGCTTGATGAGGATGTTGATGGCCGGCCCCGCAGTGTCCTTGAAGGGATCGCCCACGGTGTCGCCCACCACGCCGGCCTTGTGGCAATCACTGCCCTTGCCGCCGAAGTTGCCTGCCTCGATGTACTTCTTGGCGTTATCCCAGGCACCGCCGGCATTGGCCATGTAGATAGCCATCAGGAAACCAGTAACGGTGGCACCAGCCAGCAGACCGACCACACCCTTGAAACCCAGGATCATACCTACCACAATGGGCGTCACCACCGCGATAACGGTGGGCAGCACCATCTCCTTCAGGCTGGCCTTGGTGCACAGATCCACGCAGCGCGCGTAGTCGGGATCTGCCTTGCCCTCCATCAGGCCGGTGATCTCGCGGAACTGGCGGCGTACCTCCAGCACCACGCTCTGGGCCGCGCGACCCACGGAGTTCATGGTAAGCGCTGCGAACACGAAGGGCAGGCACGCGCCGATAAACAGGCCCACCAGCACCACGGGGTTCATCAGGGAGAAGTCCTCAAAGGTGACATTCGCGCCCACTTCCTTGACCTTTTCGATATAGGAAGCCATCAGTGCCAGAGCCGTCAGCGCGGCGGAGCCGATGGCAAAGCCCTTGCCGGTAGCTGCCGTGGTGTTGCCCAAAGAGTCCAGCGCGTCTGTGCGCTTGCGAACCTCCGGCTCCAAGCCAGCCATCTCAGCGATACCGCCGGCATTGTCGGCCACGGGGCCGTAGGCGTCGGTGGCCAGGGTGATGCCCAGCGTGGACAGCATACCCACTGCCGCCAGAGCAATGCCGTACAGGCCCATGCCTGTGCTGGCTGCGCCGCCGGAGAGGAAGAACGCCAACAGGATGCACACCGCCACGATCACGATGGGCACCGCCGTAGAAAGCATACCCAGGCCAAGACCGCCGATGATGATGGTAGCGGAGCCGGTCTGGCTCTTGCTGCTCAGCTCCTGGGTCGGCTTGTAGGTATCAGAGGTGTAATACTCCGTGGCCTTGCCGATCAGCACGCCGGCCACCAGACCGGAGAGAATGGCCACATACAGTCCCCAGTGCTCGATGCCCAGCAGGGCCCACACCAGAAAGAAGGAGATAATAGCAATCAGAATAGCCGCCAGGTTGGTGCCGCGGGACAGTGCTTTCAGCAACGTGCGCTGGTCGGCGTTCTCCTCGGTCTTGACGAAGAAAGAGCCAATGATGGAGCAGATGATGCCCACCGCCGCCATGACCATGGGAATAGCCATAGCCTTGAAGGCCTGATCGCTGAATGCCGCCACGCCCAAGGCAGAGGCAGAGATGATGGAGCCAACATAGCTCTCATACAGGTCCGCACCCATACCGGCCACATCGCCCACGTTGTCACCTACGTTATCGGCGATAACAGCGGGGTTGCGGGGATCGTCCTCGGGAATACCGGCCTCAACCTTGCCCACCAGGTCGGCGCCCACATCGGCCGCCTTGGTGAAGATGCCGCCGCCCACGCGGGCAAACAGCGCCATGGAGCTGGCGCCCATGCCGAAGGTCAGCATGGCACTGGTAATGTCAGCGGCCTCCAGCTTGAACACGAAGCGCAACAGCATGAACCACACGCTGATATCCAGCAGGCCGAGGCCGACCACAGTAAAGCCCATAACGGAGCCGGCGGAGAAAGCCACGCGGAGGCCGCGGTTCAGGCCGTCGCGGCAGGCGTTGGCGGTGCGGCAGTTGGCCTTGGTGGCGATACGCATACCGACAAAGCCGCTGAGGCCGGAGAAGAAACCGCCGGTCAGGAACGCGAAGGGCACGAACCAAGTCAGCAACTTTAAGGCCGCCATAATGCACAAAACCACGATCATACAGGCAAAAAACACACCTACAACGGTGTATTGCCGCTTCAGGTAGGCGTTGGCGCCCGCACGGATAGATTGCGAAATTTTGCTCATAAGCGGGGTGCCTTCGTCAAAACTCAGCACTTTTTTGCCGGTGACGAAGGCGAAGATGAGTGCGATGACAGACCCTGCAAAGGTTGCCAAAACAAGGTATTTTTCCATGTTTTTCTCTCTTTCCGTTCCGAATTGTTGAGAAATTCGAAATCTTCTTTTTTGTTCCTGAAATATTATAAAGAAAAACAGCGCGCACGTCAAATTTTCACACTTTTTTTGGGTACGCCTGAAAAAGTGTCCGGTTCTTTTCGTTATTTTGCCCGCAACTTTTTTGTGAAAAAACTTCCCATTTTGTGGCATTTACAACCGGTTTTTCCCCAGCCGCGGAAGATGTACCATACGTTTAGAATGTATTTTTCACCACAATATACCGTGATATTTCCAGTATAAAAATTTTTTTACGCAACTTTTTCACTTGTATTGGTACCATTTCCCCGAAAAATACAGTAGAAATCCTTTTTCGCACTTTTTGCTGCGTTTTTTTGCTTTTCCGAATTCGCACGCCGGGGGCGTTTGCTAAATTGCACAACGGCAATTTGCAACATTTTCCCCGCAAATGTCCACGGCGGGAGAACGCGAAAGCTATGAAGCTTTGCGTTCAAGCTATATACATTTACTTTCCTTTTTTGATACCTCAGCGGTACATCTGGGTAAAAAAGAAAGCCCTTTCGGGCAATGTCATTAAGTTAAGCAAATCCGCGCACACGAAAAAAAGCCCACCTCGACTTTTCGAGGTGGGCTTTTTTTATGCTTTCGTTATGTGGATTGCTTGTGCTTACTTCGCGGGCAGGACAATGACCTGTCCCTCGTAAATGGTGTTGGCGTTTACAAGACGGTCGGCGTTGCGCTCGAAGATGGCCTTGTACTTCATCAAACTGGAATTTGTTTGTACAATGTTCAAGATATAACTGTTATTATGTCTTGATTAGAGTACAAACTCATATAAGAGGAACTTCCTCGGTACTCCAATATCAACATATGTGATTTCAACCTTATCCACATACTTAAATCCAAACGACATATACATTTTCTGTGGAATATCATTTCCCTCTATGCAATCAAGACGAATTGATTTAAGATTTCTTTCCCTTGCTGTGTCTATTGCGTGTTGAACTAACTGCTTCGAGTATCCACGACCTCCATATTCCGGAAGGACACGCAAGGCATGAAGAACTACTGTCTCGTTATCATTTGCATCAATAAGCCATTTAACTGCGTGATACGCCTCATCACGATCATGATTCATAATATACGCCGCAACAATTCGACCATCTTCAATACCGATAAACTGATTTCTCTCTTTGATTGCATCTTTGATCATTTCATCTGGAGGGAAACCACCTTTATCTCCCTCCGGCAGAAAATCTTTTTCGCTCAAAACTTTACACATACCGTCATAAAACTGTCGCAATTCTATAAAATTTTTCTCTTCTGCATATCTGATAATCATAGAAATCTATCCCTCCAACTTTCGATTTGCCGGTTTCTTTCACCGCTGCCAAATCCATCATATCATGCGTTTCCATACAGAGCAATAAAAAAGATGGACCGCAGAAAATCCGTGATGGAATTTTCAGAGCATTGGCAGGACTTGTTGAGATTTTCTTTGAATAATTTTGCTCTCACGGTTCGCGGGTCTGACAGGCCATCGGCCTGTCATTCAACACCACGGACCCCCCAGGGGGAAGGCTAACGGGGGTCATATGCGCTCGTAGGCGCGGCGGGGGGTGCCGTCGGCGACGTGGATGGTGCCGGTGTACGCGAAGCCGGCGCGTTCCAGGCAGCGGCGCATGGGGTGGTTATCCTCGTGGGTGTCCGCCCGCAGGTGCGGGCACCGTGCCCACGCCCAGGCCACGGCTTCGGCCAGCACGCCGGTATGGGTACCGTCGCTGCCCAGGCGGTGGAAGGTGCCGTAGGGCGTCCCGTCGTCCAGCCACGCGCCGTCGATGGCCTGATAGGTGGGGTCGTCGCCGATGATGAAGGCAAACACGGCGTACACGCCGCCCGCGTCCTCCATGACGAACAGCCGGCCGGCGGCCACGTCCGACCGGAGCAGGGCCTCGGAGGGGTAGCCGTTGACCCACTGGACGGTGTTGCCGCTGCGGCGCATGAACTGCCGGGCGCTGTGGTAGATCGCCAGGGCGCGGGGAATGTCGAAGCTTGTCGCAGGTCGGATCATATCAGTTTTTCAGGCTTTGCAGCGGGGCGGGGATACGGCCGCCGCGGGCGATGAAGTCGGCGCTGGAGGCCTCGTGGACGGGCATCAGGGGCGCGCTGCCCAGCAGGCCGCCCATCTCCACGGTGTCGCCCACGTCCGCGCCCTCCACGGGGATGATGCGGACGGCGGTGGTCTTGCTGTTGACCATGCCCACGGCGGCCTCGTCGGCGATGATGGCGGAGATCGTCTCCGCCGTGGTACTGCCGGGCACGGCGATCATGTCCAGACCCACAGAGCACACGCAGGTCATGGCCTCCAGCTTGTCGATGGTCAGGGTGCCGTCCAGGGCCGCGGCGATCATGCCCTCGTCCTCGGAGACGGGGATAAAGGCGCCGGACAGGCCGCCCACATGGCCGCTGGCCATGACGCCGCCCTTCTTCACGGCGTCGTTCAGCAGCGCCAGCGCCGCCGTGGTGCCGTGGGTACCGCAGACGGACAGGCCCATCTCCTCCAGGATGCGGGCCACACTGTCGCCCACCGCCGGGGTGGGGGCCAGGGACAGGTCCACGATGCCGAAGGGCACGCCCAGACGGGCGCTGGCCTCGGACGCCACCATCTGGCCCATGCGGGTGATCTGGAAGGCGGTTTTTTTGATAGTCTCGGCCACCACGTCGAAGGGCTGGCCCTTGCAGCCCTGCAGGGCGTGGTACACCACGCCGGGGCCGGACACGCCCACGTTGATGACGGTGTCGGCCTCACCCACGCCGTGGAAGGCACCGGCCATGAAGGGGTTGTCCTCCACGGCGTTGCAGAACACCACCAGCTTGGCGCAGCCCAGGCCGTCACGGTCGCGGGTCAGGTGGGCCGTCTCCTTGATGACGCGGCCCATCTGGGCCACGGCGTCCATGTTGATGCCGGCCTTGGTGCTGCCCACGTTGACGCTGGAGCAGACCAGCTCTGTGCGGGCCAGCGCCTCGGGAATGGAGGCGATGAGCCGCCGGTCGCCGGAGGTAAAGCCCTTCTGCACCAGGGCGGAGTAGCCGCCGATGAAGTTGACGCCGCAGGTCTTGGCGGCGCGGTCCAGCGTCAGGGCCAGGGGGACGAAGTCCTCGCTTTTGCAGGCCGCGCCGGCGATGGCGATGGGCGTGACGGAGATGCGCTTGTTGACGATGGGGATGCCGAACTCGCTCTCGATATCGCAGCCGGTTTGGACCAGCTTTTCGGCGCGGGAGCAGATCTTGTCGTAGATCTTGTCGCAGCAGCGGTCCATGTCCTCGTCGGCGCAGTCCAGCAGGGAGATGCCCATGGTGATGGTGCGGATGTCCAGGTGCTGCTTGTCCACCATGGCGATGGTGTCGAAGATGTTTTGCAGACTCAGCATATTCCCCACCTCTTACAGCTTGTGCATGGCGTCGAAGATGTCCTCCCGCTGGATGCGGATGGACAGGCCGCGGCCCTCGCCGTAGGCCTTCAGATCGGCGCGCAGGGCGTCGAAGGGCGCCTGACACTCGGTCAGGTCCACCACCATCATCATGGTGAAGTAGCCCTCCATGATGGTCTGGCTGATGTCCAGAACGTTGATGCGGCTGGCCGCCAGGGTGTTGCACACACCGGCGATGATGCCCACCTGGTCCTTACCCACAACGGTAACGATCGCTTTCATAACTATAGACTCCTTTCGGATGGTTTTTTGTTTTGGCGCGGGAGACGCGGTTTTCACTCCAGCTCGTCTAATGTCAGCGAATAGCTGGGCAGGAAATGCTCGCGGAAATAGTCCAGCTCCGGCAGGGCCATGGCGTCCATGGCGGCGGCGGTCTGGGCGGCGGCCTGACGGAACTCGGTGTTGCCGGCCTTCAGCTCCTCGATGCACTTGATGTGGGCGGAGAGCTTATCCGCCGCCCTCACCAGCTGCTCGATCTCCGGGTCGGCGGGACGGAGGGCGTCCTCGTAGGCGGGACGCAGGTCCTCCGGCAGCATGGAGAGGAGCTTGTCCTCCGCCACCTGCTCCACGGCCTTGTAGGCCTCGCGGATACCGGGATTGTAATACTTGATGGGGGTGGGCATATCGCCGGTGAGGATCTCGCCGGCGTCGTGGTACAGCGCCGCCACGGCCACGGCGCCGACATCCACCTGGCCGCCGAAGCGCTCGTTGCGCAGCACCGCCAGCGCGTGGGCCAGCACCGCTGTCTGGTGGCTGTGCTCCTGGATATTCTCCGTGTAGCTGTTCCGCATGAGCGACCAGCGCTGGATGAAGCGCATACGGTTGATATAGGCGAAAAAGTGGTTCATGTTATGTCAACTCTCCTATCAGTGCGTCACCATCTATACCGACTATTTTTGTATCGATAATTCTATTATGTAAATCTTCGGCGCGGACGCACACCTCACAGTAGTTGGGGGCGTGGCCGGTGTAGAGACCGTCCTTCTCCTGCTCATAGAGCACCGGGTAGGTCTGCCCCACGCAGCCCTCCAGATAGGCGCGGTGCATAGTCCGGGCCACGGCCACGGCGCGGCGGGTCCGTTCCTCCTTTACCGCGGCGCTGAACTGCACCAGCTCCGCCGCCTTGGTGCCGGGACGGACGGAATAGGGGAAAATGTGCATATCCGCGAAGGCGCACTTTTCGATAAAGGCCATGGTCTGCTCGAATTCCCGGTTCGTCTCGTCGGGGAAGCCGCAGATCAGGTCGGTGGTGACGGCGGGCCGGTGGAAATACTGCCGCAGCAGTGTGACGGACTCGTAAAACCGTGCCGTGTCGTACTTCCGGTTCATGCGGCGCAGCGTCTCGTCACAGCCGGACTGCAGGGACAGGTGGAAGTGGGGGCACAGGTTGGGCAGCTTCGATGCCCGGCGGCAGAAGTCCTCGGTGATGGTACGGGGCTCCAGGCTCCCCAGCCGCAGACGCATATCCCCCGCGGCGGCGGATACCGCCTCCAGCAGGTCGATGAGGCTTTGGCCGTTTTTCAGATCGTGGCCCCAGGAGGATATCTCGATACCGGTGAGCACCAGCTCACGGTAGCCCTCGCGCCGCAGCTGCTCCGTCTGGGCTACGGCCGTCGCCAGCGGCAGGGAGCGCACCGGGCCGCGGGCGTAGGGGATGATGCAGTAGGTGCAGAAATTCACACAGCCGTCCTCTACCTTCAGCATGGCCCGGGTGCGCTCGGCCATGCCGCCGGCGGGCAGCACCTCGAATTCCCGGCGGCGCAGGGCGTCGTCCAACAGTCTCACCGGCTCCTTTTCGTGGACTGCCTGCTCGAACAGGTCCAGAAACGCCATGCGGTCACCGGTACCGGCCAGCAGGTCTACGTCCAGTGCCGCCACCACCTCCGGGTGGGTCTGCACATAACAGCCGCAGGCGGCCACCACCGCGTTGGGGTTCAGCTTATGACACCGGCGGATCATCTGCCGGGATTTCTTGTCACTGATGGCGGTGACGGAGCAGGTGTTGACGATATAGCCGTCGGCCTCTGTCTCGGCGGGCACCAGCGTATGACCGCGGCGCAGCAGCTCCTGCTCCATGGCCTGTGTCTCATATTGGTTCACCTTGCAGCCCAAGGTATAGATGGCAACACGCATCTTGCACTTTCCCCTATTCTATCGTATAATAAGGTTTCACGGGTGAAGGTGTTTTTCACTCCCGCTTTTTGATCGGTTTATTATACTGTATTTTACCGTGTCTTTCAAGACCCGTTCGTGAAACAGGAGGCTCTCTATGGTCTATTTTGATAACGCCGCCACCACGCCGGTGCCCAAAGCCGTGGCCGACGCCATGTACGAGGTGCTGACGGCACACTTCGGCAATCCCTCCTCCCAATACCCCATAGGGGTGGAGATGAAAAAAGCCGTGGAGGGCTGGCGGGCCGTCATCGCCGGGGCGCTGGGCTGCCCCGCGGAGCGCCTGTACTTCACCTCCTGCGGCACGGAGAGCGACAACTGGGCCATACAGGCCGCCCTGTGGCAGAACCGGCACAGGGGCAGACACATCATCACCACCGCCGTGGAGCACAGCGCCGTTCTGGAGCCCTGCAAGCTGCTGGCCCAGCAGGGGTATGAGGTCACCTATCTGAAGCCCGGACGGGACGGCAATATCACCGCCGAGCAGGTGGCGGATGCCCTGCGGGAGGACACCGCCCTGGTGTCTGTGATGCTGGTGAACAACGAGACGGGCTGCGTATTTCCCGCGGCGGACATCGCTGCCCTGCTGCGGGAGAAGGGCTCCCCTGCCCTGCTGCACTGCGACGCGGTGCAGGGCTTTTTGAAGGTCCCCTGCGACCCGGAGGGCTGGGGCGTAGACCTGATGAGCCTGTCCGGTCACAAGGTCGGCGGGCCCAAGGGCGTGGGCGCGCTGTACATCGGTCCCCGGGTGCGGAACCCCCGCCCCCTGCTGCCCGGCGGCGGACAGGAGCGCGGCGCGCGCTCCGGCACCGAGGCCACGGCCCAGATCGCCGGCTTTGCCAAGGCGGTGGAGCTGCGGCTGGCCGATTATGACGCCAAGCTGGCCCACATGGCCGGGCTGAAGGCCTATTGCCGGGAGAAGCTGCTGGCCATGGGCGGCGTGGTCCCCGTGGGCGAGGGTACGGCCCCCCACATTCTGGCGGTGTCGCTGGTAGGGTATCCCAGCGCCAACATCGTAACGGACCTGGGTGCGCAGGGCATCTGCATCTCCGCAGGCTCTGCCTGCCATCAGGGGAAAGCGAGCCATGTGGTCTCCGCTCTGGGGCTGGACAAAAAGACTGCCGCCGGCGTGATCCGCATCTCCTTCTCCCCCGACAATACACGGGAGGACGTGGATGTCCTGTGCCAGGCGCTGCTCGCCCACCGGGACAGCCGCTTCCCCATGCTGTGATATACGCCCGCGGCGCGGGCACAACGATATTTTGAGGTGGACTATGTTCAAAGCTCTTAAGCGCGACAGGGCCTTTTACGGGTATCTGCTCCGGTTGACCGGCCCTATCGCCCTGCAAAACCTGATCACTTTCTCTCTGGGCCTGATCGACACACTGATGGTCAGCCAGCTGGGCAACGATGAGATGGCGGCGGTGACGGCCGCCAACGTGCCGGTGTTCCTGCTGATCTCCATCGTGTTCGGCGTCCAGTCCGGCGTAGGCATCCTGATCAGCCAGTACTGGGGCAAAAAGGACCTGCCCAGCATCAGCCGTGCCATCGGCGTGGCGGCGGGGCTGGGCGTGGCTCTGGCGCTGGTCATCGCGCTGGCGCTGTTCCTGTGGCCGGTGCAGATCATGGACCTGATGAGCAACAAGCATCATCTGTCCCTGCTGGGCGCGCCGTATCTGCGGGTCATCGGCTTCTCCTATGTGTTCAATATGCTCTCGTCTATCTACGTCAGCGCGCAGCGCAGCGTGGAGAACGCCAGCTTCGGCATGAAGCTGTTTGGTATGTCCACGGTGCTGAATACCGGCATGAACTACCTGCTGATCTTCGGCAAGTGCGGCTTTCCCATGCTGGGCGTGGAGGGCGCGGCCATCGCCACACTGCTCTCCCGCGTGGCGGAGTTCGCCGTGTGCCTGTTCTGCGCCCTGCGGAGCCGGGTCATCCCCCTGGACCTGAAGGCGCTCTTCCGTCCGGGCTGGGAGATGCTGCGCCGGTTCGTGAAATACGCCTCGCCGGTGATGGCCAACGAGCTGTTCTGGGGGCTGGGCAACAGCCTGCTCACCGTCATTCTGGGACACATGACCATCTCGGTAGAGTTTCTGGCGGCCAACGCCGTCATGGGCAACCTGAACCGCCTGTTCCTGGTGGTGTGCTTTGGTCTGGGCGCCGCTACCGCCGTGATGATCGGCAAGGCCATCGGTGAGGGACAGAGCCACGATGAGCTGATGGACCTGTCCAGGACGCTGTCCTGGGTGACGATACTGGTGGGCGCCGTACTGGCCGTTATCGCCCTGGCGCTGGTGCCGCTGCTGTTCCAGCCGGTGATCTTCCCGCTGTTCAAGCTGTACGACCTCAGTGCCCATCTTGCCACCACCCTTGCGGTGACGGGCTTCGCCTGCATCCCCTTCCACGCCTACTCCATCTCCGCCGTCACCGGTATCCTGCGGGCAGGCGGCGATGTGTTCTGGTCCACGGCGCTGGATCTGGCACCCCAGTGGCTGGTGGCGCTGCCGCTGACGGCCCTGCTGGCGCTGGTGCTGGACGCGGATCCCTGGTTCGTGTCGCTGGCCATACAGGCGGAGAGCTTTATCAAGTGTCCCATCTGCCTGTGGCGCATCCGGTCCCGCAAATGGATACACGACGTGACACTGCCGGAGGGTGAGCGATGAACAGTCTGTTCGTCTGCCCCCTGTGCGGCGGCGCGCTGACGCGGCGGGAGGGCAGCTATCTCTGCCCCGCCGGCCACTGCTTCGACATCGCCAGGGAGGGCTATACCTATCTGCTGCCGGTGAACCGGAAGCACTCCAAAACCCCCGGCGACGACAAGGCTATGGCCGCGGCGCGGCACGCCTTTCTGGAAAAGGGCTACTACGCCCCGCTATGCGAAGAATTATGTCAACTCGCCGTGGAGCTGACCGGCGATGCCCCGGCGGTGCTGGACAACGGCTGCGGCGAGGGCTACTACACCGCGGGCATCTATCGTGCCCTGCGTGAGGCCGGGAAGACGCCGGTGATGGCCGGGATCGATATCTCCAAGCCCATACTGCGTCTGGCGGCTAAGCGGGAGAAAAATGTGCAGTTCGCTGTGGCCTCCTCCTACCGCCTGCCGGCGGCAGACAGGTCCGTAGACCTGCTCATCAACTGCTTCTCGCCGCTGGCCATCGAGGAATTCCGCCGTGTGCTGCGGCCCGGCGGGCACTTTATCTATGTGGTGCCCGGAGAAATGCACCTGTGGGAGATGAAGCAGGTGCTCTATGACCACCCCTATGTCAATGAGGTGAAGGAGACGCCCTATGAGGGCTTCCGGTATGTGAGTATCCGGCACATAACGGACGTTATCCATCTGGAGGACCCGGCGGACATACAGGCGCTGTTCGGCATGACGCCCTACTGCTGGAAAACTCCGAAGGCCGGCGTCGAAAAATTATGTAAACTCACGCGGCTGGACTGCCGCATCGCCTTTGACATACACGTTTTCGAAAAGGAGGGATAACTATGGATCGAATTTCCCCGCCCCGCCGCCGGCCGCGGCGGCGTCTGCTGCCGGTGCTGCTGCTGATCGCGGCGGTGCTGGTGGTTGGCGGACTGCTGACGGCGGTCGTTCTGTCCCTGCGGGGCGGCAGCGCCCGGCAGGAGCCGGAGGCCGATCCCCACGCGGGGCAGGTATATATCAACGACGGATTTAACATGGTGTGGATGACGCCCCATGAGGGTATCCCCGCCAGCGGCCTGGCGCAGGAGGACTTCCGCCGGGACACCAACGACGACGGCAGCGACGGCGTCCGCGTCCGCTATCTGGGCGCGGAATACGCCACCCGCTGGGGCGTGGACGTGTCTAACCACCAGGGCACCATCGACTGGGCGGCGCTGAAGCGGCAGGGCATCGACTTTGCCTATCTGCGCCTGGGTCTGCGGGGCTACGGCGAGAAGGGCTCCCTGTACCCGGACCGGTCCTTCGACAGCTATTACAGCGGGGCCAGGGCTGCCGGCATCGAAGTGGGCGTGTATTTCTTCTCCCAGGCCGCCACCGTGCAGGAGGCCGCCCAGGAGGCCCTGTACGCCCTGCAGCTGCTGGATGGCCGCGACCTGGACCTGCCGGTGTACTACGACTGGGAGCCGGTACAGCAGGAGGACTCCCGCACACTGCACAACAACGAATTCCTGCTGACCTCCCAGGCCCGGACTTTCTGCGCCTTGATTGAACAGGGCGGCTATGAGGCCGGGGTGTACATGAACCGCCAGCAGGGCTACTACCGCTATGATCTGCCCTCTATGAGGAACATCGCCCTGTGGATCGCTGATCCCGGCGACTATCCGGACTTCTACTACCGCTTTGATGTGTGGCAGTATGACCACGGCGCACGGCTGGACGGCGTCAACGAGATCGTGGACCTGAACGTGGAGTTCGTGCCGGTAATGTAAGCAAGAGCGCTCCCCCGCCGGGGGAGCGCTCTTTTATTCGAACAGCTTTCCGCAGGCCCAGTTGGTAAAGGGTGCGGCGGCAAACATATTCCAGAAAAACGCCATGGGGAAGTTCTTGATAAGCGTCCCCGCCCAGATGGCGGGCAGCTGCCACACCGGCGCACCGCCTAAGATCATGCTGAAAATAATGGTGGCCGCCAGACTCATGGTGGGGCACATAACGTTTTTATTATGTTAACCTATTCTCTGTGTCCACGACCTTACCGTACCAGAATTTCCGCACCGGGTCATACAGCACTGCTTACAATCGCCGCAACCAGACATTACATCCTCCCCACATAAACCAAAAGACCGGCTCACGCCGGTCTTTTGGTTTACATAATTTAGCTTTTCTTCCCGTGCTGCGCCTTCATGCGCCGCTCGTGGTTCAGGATGGTCTTGCGAATGCGGAGGTTCTTGGGGGTGACCTCCAGCAGCTCGTCATCCGCCAGGAATTCCAGGCACTGCTCCAGGCTCATCTTCCGGGGCGGCACCAGACGCAGGGCGTCATCGCTGCCGGCGGCACGGGTGTTGGTCAGCTGTTTCTTCTTGCAGACGTTGACCACGATGTCCTCCTGCTTGGGGCTGATGCCCACTACCATGCCCTCGTACACGCCCACGTTGGGGCCGATGAACAGCACGCCGCGCTCCTGCGCGTTGAACAGACCGTAGGTGATGGACTCACCGGTCTCGCTGGCCACCAGAGAGCCGGTATTGCGGCGGGTCAGCTCACCCTTATAGGGGGCGTAGCTGTCAAACACGCTGGCCATAATGCCCTCGCCCCGGGTATCCGTCAGGAACTCGTTGCGGTAGCCGAACAGACCGCGGCTGGGCACCAGAAACTCCACCTTCATGCGGCTGCCGATGGGGGTCATTTCCTGCATATCCGCCTTGCGGGCGCCCAGCTTCTCGATGACCGCGCCCACACTCTCTGCGGGCACGTCCACCACCAGGCGCTCGATAGGCTCGCACTTCTTGCCGTCGATGGTCTGGTACAGTACACGGGGGGGCGACACCTGGAACTCGTAGCCCTCGCGGCGCATGGTCTCGATGAGGATGGACAGGCTCATCTCACCGCGGCCCGCCACGTTGAAGGCGTCCATAACGCCCTCGATCTCGCTGACGCGGAGGGACACGTCCTTCAGCGTCTCGCGGAACAGGCGGTCACGCAGCTGGCGGCTGGTGACGAACTTGCCCTCCCGCCCGGCGAAGGGACTGTCGTTGACGGAGAAGGTCATCTCCACCGTGGGGGCGCTGATCTTCACAAAGGGCAGCGGCTCCACGCAGTCGGGCGCGCAGATGGTATCGCCGATGGTGATATCGCCGATGCCGCTGAGGGCGATAATATTGCCCGCCGTCGCTTCGGTGATGGGCACCTTGCCCAGACCGGCGAACTCGTACATACTGACCGCCTTGGCCTTCTTGGCCGGGGCGTCCGGGTCGTGGTAGTTGCACACGGCGATCTCCTGGTTCTGCTTCAGCACGCCGCGCTCGATACGGCCGATGGCGATACGGCCCACGAACTCGTTATAGTCGATGGAGCTGACCAGCATCTGGAAGGGCTGGTCCAGGTCGGCCTCCGGCGCGGGGATGTAGTCCAGAATGGTATCGAACAGCGGCTTCAGGTCCGTGCCCACCACGTCGGGGGAATAGCTGGCGGTACCGTTGCGGGCGGAGCAGAACAGCATAGGGCTGTCCAACTGCTCGTCGGTGGCGTCCAGGTCCAGCAACAGCTCCAGCACCTCGTCGATGACCTCGTGGATACGCTGGTCGGGACGGTCGATCTTGTTGATAACCACAATAACACGATGGCCAAGCTCCAGCGCGCGGCTGAGCACGAAACGGGTCTGGGGCATAGGGCCCTCGGCGGCGTCCACCAGCAGGATGACGCCGTTGACCATCTTCAGGATACGCTCCACCTCGCCGCCGAAGTCGGCGTGGCCCGGGGTATCCACGATGTTGATCTTGGTGTCGCCGTACTGGATGGCGGTGTTCTTGGCCAGAATGGTGATGCCGCGCTCACGCTCCAGGTCGTTGGAGTCCATGACGCGCTCCACCGTCTCCTGGTTCTCGCGGTACACGCCGCCCTGCTTGAGCATCTGGTCCACCAGCGTGGTCTTGCCGTGGTCGACGTGGGCGATAATGGCCACGTTTCTCAGTTTTTCGTTCTGCAAAGGTAAAAACCCCTTTCTCTCGGGTAAATTCACTAACCTTTGTATTATATGCCTGCAAAGGACCGATTGCAAGCCCTTTCGTCAACTTTTTCGCCGCGGCGCCGTTGACAAATGCCGCCGCCTACGGTACAATACCAGTTGCACACGCCTCCGTAGCTCAGTTGTATAGAGCGACCGCCTCCTAAGGACAGGGACATCAATTACCAATGGCACCAATTCCCCTACAACTTCACAATATGCGTCTGTAGCTCAGTTGGATAGAGCGCGAGCCTCCTAAGCCCGAGGCCCCCGGTTCGAGCCCGGGCAGGCGTACCAAAACGCTGTGATCTCAACGGATCGCGGCGTTTTTTCGCTTTTGAGTGCGTTGTTTCAATGGCAGCGGCAGCACCCGAAATTTAGCCGCTACATCTTGTTTGGCACCCCTTTTTCATATCGAACCGGTTTTTGTATTTTTCGCCGTTTGGCACCACCTTGGCACCATGGCACAAATCAGTCATTTGCAACCCTGGTTCGATATGAGCGATGTAAGCGCACTCAAGAGTTCGGGGAACTGCTGGAGTTGCACGATGATACTCTGCACGTCCAATGCAGTCTGTGGTTCATCAGGCGCTTTCACACTGCGCAGATCTGGGTTTGCGTAAAACGCACTTTCAAACTTCTGTGCATTGACCTTGCGGTCTTCATCAAGAATGTGCGCATAGACCTTTGTGACCATAAAGGCACTGATGTTCCCTCCTGTCCTGTGTATTTTGAAAGCCAGCACTCGGTGATCCTCGGCGGACCTCTTGCCGGTGGGCATACGCTGTTTTGTTCTTGATATGCTAATTTTACACGACTTTTGGGCATTTGTGTTATATAATCGTTCTACAATGGTCTACGTGAATGCGATGTTTTTTGTATGGAATTGTCGATTTTTTGAACTTCTATGATAAAAAGCACCGCCAGCAAAGCAGCGTGATTGCCGCTTTGCTGGCGGTGTTTCTATACAGTTCTTTTGTTTAAGCCTTACTTCCCTATGCTGTGCGATGTGGCATCAGCTTCCAGTGGAGTAGCCTCCGCCTACATCATAGCCCAGATCGCAGGTGTAAACCCAGTTCACCACATCGCCGTTTTGCAGGGCATAGCGGGAACAACCGTAGTTAGGATACCAGCCGTTGACGTTGTACATCCAGCCGGACAAACTGCCCACGTCGAACTCATAGAGGTTATTGATCCCCTCTACATAGGCGCTGTTATATACCGGAGTCCAGTTGGATTCCATGTGGATGGCGTTGTCCCGACATACCCGCTGGAGAACATCGAATACGCTCTCGCCCTCGCTGAACTCCACCTCCGTGGCGGGAAAAACAATGCCGTCCTCCGGCACGAGGAACTTCTTGTTCTCCACGCACTTGTCCATGTTGTCCAGAATGGTCTCGCAAGAGATGGAGAAAGTACAGGTGTGGGTCGTAGTGGTATCCACCGTCGTATCTTGCGGCTCTACCGGCGTAGGTTTGCCCTCCGGCACAGGGTCGGTCATGTACTGATCCTTGTTTTCTGTATCCTCCGGCTGCACAGGAGCAGCGCCGCAGGCGGTACAGAAGAGCAGGAATACCGCCAGCAGCAATGCCGCTGCGCATCTGTGCTTCGTACCCATGTCACTGCTCCCTCTTGATGCGACGGTAGCGGCGCACCATGCCGAAGGCCAGCAGCGCAGCCACGATGACCACCAGCAGTATCGCACCCAGCGGCGTTTCCGTTAAGGCAGAGCCAACGATCTCGAACACGTTGCTGCCCGTACCGTCCGGGCCGAACTTGCCGTTCTCGGCGGCCTGGAGGTAGGTGAGGGCGGAGATCGTATCAGATACACCCATGTTGGGGTTATCATACCTTGGTAAGATTTCCAAATTGTCCAGCGGTGCTTCCACATCGAAATTGCTGATGAATCCCACGCCGTCCACATAGAACGTTTGCATGGCGTCTGCCACGGTGTTGCCGTTCTTCACAAAGCGCTCATCTTCCAGAGAAATGTCAAGCGCCTCCATCATCTTCAGAACAGCCAGCGTCACTTCCCCATCCGGCGTTTCTTTGCTCATGTTGGCAAAACTGCCGTCTGCCAGCTGCACGGAGGACAGGTATTCCAAACCTGCATCAATAGCCTTAGCCACATACTCTTTATCCGCATACGGTGCCAGTGCGGTCAAGGTCTCCGCCGTGTAGCGTGCATCATCCCTCCACGAGGTATCCGCATGACCTTGTGCGATATTGACACCATAGTAGCTGTCAAAGCCACCATCCGGGGTTTGATCTGCAAGAATGCGTGTCGCATATTTGTCCACAACAGCACCTACATCCACGCCGCGGGAACGCCAGACAACAGGATCAACTGCGGCAATATCCTCCATGAAGCTGTTGAAGTCGTAAGTAGATGTAGCTACTAACTTATCGGTATTCGTCAGCACGGCCAAGTAGTCCAAGCCGTTGATGTCACCGGGGTCCATGCCAAGATACTGCATGGCGCGCACCGCACCGGCGGAATAGGTTGAGGACGTTCGCCCTAAATAGTATTCGCTGCTGGCTCCCACCATGGCGGTCATGATCTCCTGCAGCTTTTCCGTTTCAGCCTTTGTCAACTCTATATTCGCATTTTGCAAAGCCAACAACTGCGCGGAAAATGTGCTGATCTCACTATCTGATATTTCACGAGGGGTAGTCAGCACATCTTCAAATTCACCTATAACTCGACTGGCCAGCCCTTTAGTTTCCTGTTTCAACATCTGCTTGTAGTTCAGCTTTGTGCTTATGTCTCCACCTGCGGGTGAGGTGACACTGCCATGGTTAATGGATGTTTCTTTTGCCATAACACGGATAGCCGCGATTCCCGAAAATGCAGTCCCATTGAGGTAATCCCGCCTTATCACAGACCTGTCGGGGTCATCGGGCGCATCCGGGTCGCTCATGGTAGTCCATGAAGATATCCCCCATCCGATAGGTGTGTATGTACCATCTGAATAGCCCCAATGCGTTTCTTCCCGATAGAACCCCTGTCCGGGCTTAGGTGCTTCCTCAAAATAGAAATCCTGATACCACCCCATCATGCCGTCCAGCACGGTGTGGCCATCCTTGGTGAAGCGCTCATCCGCGAGGGAGATGCCCAGCGCGGCCAGCATCTCCAACACCGCTGCGTCCTCCTCTACGTCCTCATCACCGTACTTGACGAACCCGCCGCTGGAGAGCTGCTGCTCGGAGAGATAGTTCAACGCCTTGTCAATGGCTGCGGATACGTCCTTGCGGTTCTGATAAGGCGCAAGGGCCTGTACGGATTTTGCCGTCAGCAGGATATAGTCAAAGCGGTCAGGTTCATCGTCCACGCCTTTTTGCTTCAGCTCGGCGGGCCATTTGGAGGTATAACGGAACTCGCCGCTGCTCTGCTGGCGGGCAAGGGCTTCCGTCAGAAGCTGCTCCCGCAGCGCGTTGAACTCGTCTGTCTTGCCGACGTCACCGGCAGCGTCCAAGTCTATCAGCATATCCAGCCGGTCCTCGTCCGCCTCCACCAGCTCCGGCTTCCGCAGGGCGTCCATCAGGTCGTGTCCGGCGAAGTCGGTCACGTCCAGTCCCATAGCCGCCACCGTGCGGATAACACCGGGGATGTAGGCCGTTTTGCCCCGCTTGACCGCGAGATCCAGCCAGTCAGCCAGCGCTTGCAGGTATTCGTCATAGAAGCCGCTGGGGACAGCTGCGCCGGAGGTCCACAGGGCATAGACCGCCTTGGTGTTCTCCTCCTGCGTAGCGGTGGCAAGGTAGTCCTTGCTCTCGGTGACGCGCTGGATGACCAGCTGCGTCACTGTCTGATATGCCTGCTCCGCCTCATCTGTCCAACCGTCCGTGGGAGCAGCTTGTGCTACGATGGGCAAAAGTATCACCAGCGCCAGCAGTGTGGTGAGTAATCTTGTGAAATGCTTTCTCATTTGCTCTCCCTCCTACGGCGGATGACCACTGTTGCGGCCACCATGACGACCACCGCGCCGCCAATGATAAGGAACAGGTTTCTCTGCGCCGCGTCTGTCTGCGCCTTTACCGCAAGCACAGCGTCCCAGTTCTGGACGAGGTCCTTGTCATGGTCGGACAGTGCCTTGTACCGCTTCACCAGCCTATCCACCGTGGACTTTTCACCCAGTCCCGGGTCGGTCATGGGGACGATCTGGCTTTCTATATCCGCATTGATGCTCTCTATCTCCGCGTACAGCGCATCTATGTCGCTCTTGGTCTGCGTCAGCTTGGTCATGTAGGTATCGTAGCCGTCGAAGTCACGGCTCATCTTCAGCTTGTTCAGCAGGGCCGTCACCTCGGCATCGTTCTCCGTGGACAGCTTCTTGGGCAGAGCGTCCGCCTGCTGCTGGTCGGCCTCGGTAAACTCGTAGCTGCCCGCGAAGGATACCTCGCTCTCCTCCGGCGTCAGTATCTTGGAGGATACGCTGCCGGGACGGAAATCGTACAGGATGCTCATGCCCTGCGCCTGCCGCCACACGGCTACCAGCGCCAGCAGAGCTTGGTCGGTGGCGATGCTGTTGCTCTCGCCGGGGATGGCGGAGGGATTGCCGGGGTCAGACTCATAAGAGTGGGCAAAGCCCCCGTCCTCCTGCTGGTAGTAGAACAGCGCGTCCAGCAGATTGATGCCGTTCTTGATGAACCGCGGGTCGTTCTGCGGATCAACGCCGATGGAGCACAGCGACACGATGATCTGCGATACGGACTCGGAGTTCCGTGTGCCCCAGCTGCGGAAGTCGCCGGTATCCAGCTGCAATTTGGACAGGCAGTCCAGCGCCTTGTCCACGGGGTCTTTCACGTTGAAGGTGGCGTTTCGATAGTACGGTGCAAGCGCCTGTATCGCCATGGCGGTGATGTCCGGGTCGGCGGTGCTGCCCTGTGCAAACCGCAGGTTGAAGCCATCGTCGGGGAGCTGGAAGGACAGTATTTTCTTGATCATCTCCGTGCGGGTGTAGGACGAGCCTGCGGGGATGTTGTACTTCATGCTGTCCAGTGTGATAAGCCCCCACAGCCAGCCGTTCAAGCCCTGCGCCCCGATGTCCACGGTCTTGCCGCGGTCGTACACACCGTCCGCGATGAGGTTGATGTCGCTGCCGTTTTCATCCTTGCCGAAATGGGTGGGGTCGCCGCCGCAGGCCAGCACAGCGAGAGAAATTCTATGCCACTCGGTGGCCTTCACCCGATCCAGCTTGTCCGGCTCACGGTACTTCTGCTCGACGTAGGTCTGCAAGGCCGCAAGGTAGGCATCATAGTCGTCCTCCACACCGCAGCGGCTCAGACCGATGGGCAGCCAGTCTGTGGCGGAGCTGCCCGCGTAGGTCAATTCGTCCCCGGAGAGGAGATTATCAGTTTCAGACAACCCCAGCGCAGAGCGCTTCTGCGTCATAATGCCCTGAATGGCCTCGGAGATCTGGGCCACCGTGTACTTGCCCTGCGGTACGACCTGTCGCAGGTTCTGCTTTTGCGCCGCCTCCGCCTGCTCTGCCGTCATGGGACTGACGGTGATACTCACATCGCCGGTGAACGTACCGTTCTTGAACTGCACACGGCCAATGATGTTGGAACTCTCCACCGGCGTGATGCTGCCCCAAGTTTCTTCGCTCCACTGGGCGTCCTTGCCCACCTGTATCTCCACCGTGCCGGTGAAGAAATCCGGGTGATCCAGCGTCACGGACTGCACATAGTACATCCCATTGATGGAAATACCGCAGGCAGCTTCATCCTCTTTATTTTTGCCCACAGCTAACGATACGCGGGCGACCTTACCTGCGGGCAGGGTATGTCCCTCGTTGGCCGTCAGGTTCAGCACATCCGCGCTGTCAACGCCCACTTTCTCGAACACCCAATAGGGCAGATCATTCCCTGTTGGGGCGTTGACGGTGATGCTGTATCCCGCCGCGTAAGCTGTGGGTATCATGCCCAATACCAGCGCCAACGCCAGCAGAAACGCCGCCCAATTCCGTACTTTTCTTCTCACAGAGGCATCCCTCCCATTTCCGTTTATATAGCCGTATTCGCGTGGACGGAAACTCCGCCCACGCGAATCGGCAGACCGCCCTCTAAGAGCCGTCTATTTCACTTATTTCTCGTCATGCTCGTCACGCTTGACCTTGTGGTAGCGGCGTACCGCGCCCACGATGATCAGCGCCGCGATGACGGCCACGATGCTCCAGACGAGGATGGGATTCTCACGCACCACCGTGCCGATGACCTCCCACACGGAGTTGCCGCTGGCACCGCCCTCGGTATCCTGTCCGTCCGGCACATCCTCCGGCGCTTCAGTGGTCTGAGTGTCGTCAGGCTCGGCGTCAGGCTCCTCCGCGTTCTCGGACAGGCTCTCCATCGTCACCTGCTGGGAGTCCAGCCACACCGGGAAGGTCATAGACGTGCCGCTGGCCTCCCACTTGCTGTACAGACGGTCTGCCAGTGCCGCAAGGCTGCTGGCGTACTGGCCGTAGATGCTCTCGTAGGTGCCGCTGGCCATGCCGCCGCCACCGGTCAGCCACGCACTGAATACCTCCTCGCTGCCGGAGTCGATGTACTTCTGCAGCGCCTTGGCGATGGTGTCGCCGTTCTTTCCGTCCACGCCGGTGTGCTCGTTGAGACTGGCCAGCAGCAGAGCCGCCAGATCCTTGGCCTCATCGGTCTTCTTACCCACGGCTGCGGTGGCCATGTTGTCCAGACTGTTGGTCAGCAGAGCGCGGACCACGTTGGGATTTTCTTCCAGCCACTTCTGGAAGGACTTGTTCCCGCCGTTGGAGCCCCACTCGGCGTAGGCGCCCAGCACAAGGCCCTTGATGTCGTACTCCACATCCATATTCAGGCCGTCCTGCAGGCCCTCGTCGTCCTTATCGCCGGTGCCGGTACCGTCGCCGCTGCCGCCGTAGTAGTAACCACCGTTACCGCCGGGGCCAACACTGGCAAATTCGGCGTGGATAGTACCATTGCTCTCTGCGGGCATGACGATGTTCGTCGTGCCCTTAGCAGGCAGAACATCAGTCTGGCCGTTATGCGTCCATGTCAGGGACTTCAGGCCGAAGGTGTTGTCCTTGGGTGTGGCCTTGATGGTCACGCTGGTACCCGCAGGCCCATAGACTGCTTCTTTGCTGGAAAGCTCTTTGACCGTGCTGCTTGCATTGCGGGCCAGTTCCACCTCGCCGCCAGTGCCGCAGTCTACGTCTGTACGGTAGTACCGCTTACTCATATCGGGGTTGTCCAGCAGTGTCGGATATGCGTCGTTTTTGTCCTGCTTCCACCAGCCGAGCTTTGCATCCTGGCCAGTGCCACCCTGGGAGCCTTCGCCCTTGCCGCCGACACCCCAAGCTACCTTGCCGCTGGTGAAGTCGTCAAGGGTAGCAGGCGTGCCGCCCATCGTACTGGGGAACTCCGTGTCACTGTTGGCGAGGTAGTAGCTGTCGCTGACGGTGCATTGCTTTGATGCCACACCGCTGATGGGAACATGGCTCGTCTTGTTGTAGGTAAAGCAGTTGCTGATCTTCCCCTGTCTCGCAATACCAAAAGCAAGCAGGCCATTCACGGACGCAACAGCCGTTACCTCTCCGAAGTTCGCGCAGAACTCCATGGTATACCACGTGTAACCCGAATTATTGTTGGCGGCAATGCCTGCCCCGCAGGTCTTGCCGGTGATCTTGCCGGTGTTGACGCTCCTTTTCGCCACGCCGCTGCACAGGATACCCGCTGCGATATCGCCGGTGATCGCGCCGCTGTTGGTGCAGCCCTCGACCTTGCCCCTGGTGCTGAGGACGGCAATACCGGCGGCTCGCCCTGAGGCTATGATCTCCCCTGTATTGCTGCAATTCGTGAAGCTGCTGTTTGGGTCGTTAGTTCTTGCGTTGAATCCCAAGAGACCTGCGGCGGCATTTTCACCATGGACAGTGCCGCTGTTGGTGCAGCCGGAGAAGTCCATCGCTGTCGTCCCGTTGTAGCTGCCCACAAGACCGCCCGCTGTATGTCCCGTGACAGCCCCTTCATTTCGGCAGTTCTTCACGGTAAGGGTGTCTCCGCTATAACTGGCGCACAACCCGCCAGCAGCGGAAGTCGTGTCATATTGATAGCCCCCGGCCTTTACCGTAACATTGCTGGTAACATTCTCCAGCGTTACTTTCCCGGTAATGTTGCCCGCCAGACCACCTGCACCCCAATACGCAGCTACGCTGCCCGCAACGGTCAGATTCTCAATACGTATACCGGCGTCACCGCCAATGATGCTGCTGAACAGGCCACGACTATGCTTGCCGGTTTCAATAGACTCCGACACATCCACAGTGATTGTATTGCCGTTACCCTTCAGATTGCCGCGGAAGAAAAACGGCTCATAGGCTTCGGGCAAAGTAATGCTGGCTGTCAGACTGAACCACACACCCGTGTAATTGTCATACACTGCGGCCTGCGCTTGCATTTCCGCCCAATCCTCTGCCGTTTGGATCCGGTACGGATCCGTTTCCGTTCCGCTTCCCTCCCAAATATTCTTCCACACAGCGTACAGCTTCAGATCCTCGCTGACGGTGATCTTCTTAGCAAACTCGTAAGAAGTCCCCATGCCGTCCGCACTTGTGTTCCAGCCCACAAGCTTCTTGCCCTTGCAGGAAAAGCCGCTGCCGTCTCTGATCGTATACTCAGTGTCCTTATCCACGGTGTCGGTGATGCCGCCCGTGCCTCCGTTTGCACGGTAAGTGATCGTTACCTTGTCTTCTGGCACATCGCCCTCCGCCTTGAACACAGGGGCATACGGCTCCACGGAGCTGTTTTCCCACGCTGCGGCGTCGTTGGTCTTTGCCCAATCGTTCAGCAGCGTCACCAGCTCGCTCTCGTCCACCATGTATTTCGTTTCGGCGCCCTCGCCGGTTTTCGTGATGGCATTTTCTGCGCCGGCTGCATCCATATAGACGCTCTTATCCTCGCCGTTCACCTTGCAGAGGTAGTAGCAGTTCTGCGCCGTGCCGGAGCTAACACCAAAGCCATAAGCTGTAACGCCGGTCACGTTTCCGAGGTTATAGCAGTTAGCGACACTGCCGCTTTCTCCACTGTCATCTTCATCGCAGGGCGCGATGCCGCAAGCCTTTCCTTTGCTTGTGATAAGGCTTTCGTTAGCACAGCTATGCACTTCCCCCAAATTGTAGCCAGCAATACCGGCAGCAACGCAGAAATCTTCGTCCATACTGGAAGCATCGGCGGAATTCGTGACAACGCCCACGTTCCGGCAGTCACGGATTTCACCCATCGACATACCTGCGATGCCGCCAACAAAAAGCATACCGCTGCTTTCTTCCGTGATTGTCACGCTTCCTTCATTCAGGCAGTCGCTAATCAAGCCGTAGCTGAAGCCCACAATACCGCCGATACCCACGAGTTCCGCATCGGACACGGTCTCGCTCACGGCTACGCGGCTTACGCAATTTTTAACAGCAGGATCTTCGCTTTCTCCATCCAGCATTCCCACGATTCCGGCTATGTACGCTTCACCCGCGCTTTCTACGCTGCCTTCGGCGGTCAGGTTCTCCACTGTGCCGTCATACACATAGCCGAATAAGCCGGCGTAACTGCCGCTTTTTATTTTAACATTCAGTCCACAAATGATATGCTGGTCTCCATCAAACGTGCCAGAAAAGGCGCAGCTATCTCCGTTTCCAATCGGCGTCCACGCCTGATTATTCAGATCAATATCCGCCGTCAGCTTGACGGTCTTGCCAGAGAAATTATTTCTGCTGTTCACCAGCGCCGCCAGTCCCGCCAGCTCTGCGGCGGTGCGGATCTCAAAGGTATCCTTGCTCGCGTCATACCAACTGGTGTCAACTGTGCCGTTCCACGGGGTCGGCGTATCGCCCTCCGCCTTGAATACAGGGGCATACGGCTCTTCGGCACTGTTTTCCCACGCTGCGGCGTCGTTGGTCTTTGCCCAATCGTTCAGCAGCGTCACCAGCTCGCTCTCGCCGACCATGTATTTTGTCGCAGCGCCCTCGCCGGTCTTCGTGATGTCTTTTTCTGTGCCGTTTCCATCAACGTAGACGCTCTTGTCCTCGTTGTATACCTTGCAGAGGTAGTAGCAGTTCTGCGCCGTGCCGCCATCTCCCACGATGCCTCCGGCAAACGTATCGCTTCCGTTGGCAGGTACCGCAAGAGTTCCCACTGCATAGCTGTTCTGAACCTTTCCGCTGCCCTCTATCTGCCCGACGATACCGCCGGCACAAGTACATTCAAAGCCGGACATTTCGCCTGTATAAGAGCAGTTCTTGATGGTTGTATTGCCACTTATATTTCCTGCGATTCCTCCAATATAGGAACCCGCTGTATCAGTTATTTTTACGCTGCTCACACAGTTCAGAATCGTGGCATTGGCGGCATTCCCCGCAATGCCGCCATCGTAGGCGATACCTCCTTCAGATACTTCTCCGGACACTGTCAGATTTGATACGGTTCCGCTGTTTATGTTCCCGAACAAACCGATCATCGCACTGCCGGAGTCATCAGTATTTACCAGTTTCAAGTTAGCCACACTGTGCTGGCCGCCGTCAAACTCGCCCTTAAAGGGATTTCCCTGCGTACCGATGGGCGTCCATACCTGATTATTCAGATCAATATCCTTCGCCAGCTTGATGGTCTTGCCGGAGAAATTCACCGCGGCAATCTGTTTGCTGTCCGCGTCCTTCGCCGTACCGTTCACCAGCGCGGCCAGTCCCGCTAACTGCGCAGCGGTGCTGATGGAAAACTCGGTATCACTTTCGTGACCCACATACCAACTGATGTCAACGTCCGTGCCGTTCCACGGGGTCGGCGTATCGCCCTCCGCCTTGAACACAGGGGCATACGGCTCCACGGAGCTGTTTTCCCACGCTGCGGCGTCGTTAGCCTTTGCCCATTCATTCAACAGCGTCACCAGCTCGCTCTCGCCGACCATGTATTTTGTCGCAGCGCCCTCGCCGGTCTTCGTGATGTCTTTTTCTGCGCCGGTTCCATCAACGTAGACGCTCTTGTCCTCGTTGCTTACCTTGCAGAGGTAGTAGCAGTTCTGCGCCGTGCCACTGCCGACAATACCGCCCGCTGTTCCGCTGCCCTCGGCGTTGACTGCGCCAAAGTTATAGCAGTTAGAAACAGTGGCTCCGTTGCCGTTACCCACAATACCCCCGGCAACGTTGAGCGAGTTATCTTGTGTACCCGAAACGGAGCCAAGATTATAGCAATTGTTAACTGTCCCGGCGCAGTTTCCGACAATACCGCCGACATAGGCTAGTGCACTCACTGTGCCGCGGAACCCGCAATCCGTGACCGTAACACCGGCTTCAACTTTTCCCGCAATGCCGCCCGCTGTATTACTGTTTACCGTAACAGTTCCGGTGACAATGAGATTCTGCACGGTTGCACCGGTTCCAATATACCCAAACAAACCTTGGCAAGTGGCAGTGGACTCAATATATAAACCACTGACAGTATGCCCCCGCCCGTCAAACGTGCCGGAAAAAGGGATTGACGGTTTTTTTAATTTACCCGGCTTTCCAATCGGCGTCCAACTGTTGGGGCTGTCTTCTGCTGCAGGAACGTCCGCCGTGTTCAGCCGGATGTCCGCCGTCAGCGTAAAATACTTGTCAGAATAGCTTTCACCCGCATTGACCTGCTGTGCCAGATATGCCAGTTCCGCACCGTTGCTGATTTGGTAGGGATCAGACTCCGTACCAGTACCACCAGCAAACTTTTCCGCAATATTGCCGACCCACACATCCGTGCCATTCTCATCATTCAGCAGAGAGATGTCGTCCTCACCGTTATTCTCGTCCTCGGTGGGCTGCTCGTCCTTGTTTTCCTCGTCCTTGTTCTCCCCATCGGGGGCCTCGTCCTTCTTATCCTCATCGGGCTTGTTGGCGTCGTCGCCCTCACCCTCGCCGGGGTTCTTGTCCTCATCACCGGGGTTGGTAGGCTGTTCATCCCCGCCGTGCTCGGTGTCCTTGTTTTCGTCGTCCTTGCCCTCGGTATCCTCATTAGGGTTGGCATCAGCCGGGTTCGCGTTGCCCTCGATGATGGCCGTACCGCTGCCGTCTACCACTTCCGTGGCAAACGCCGCGGGGGTCACCAGCGTGAGCGTGAGCACCAGGCTCATCAGCAGGCTCACGATGCGCCGGGACATACTGCTTGTCCGTTTCTTCATGTGATCTGTCTCCTCTCGTTGTTGAACGTATCTATATAAAAACTATTTAGTTACTGCTCTTTGGCATCACCACATACAATTTGCCTGTCTCCGGGTCTTCGTACACCGTGCCCTTCTGCTCGAAGCTGCTGGAGGACTGGATGTCCTGCTCCATCTCCTCTGCGTTGTCCAGCTCCTGCATCTGCTCCCGCTGGAGGATCTCCACGCGGGTCTTGCTCAGGTCCACGTTCCAGTTCAGAATGACCGCCGCCATCAGCCCGCAGGCGAACACCAGCATCACGTCCGACAGGTTCGCCAGCCCGGACATGGCGTCCACCTCCTCCGTCACCCGGCGGCGGGAGGAAAACTTACCCTTCAACATCGCTCGTGACCTCCTCCAAAACTGCCTCCATCAGCGTCTCCAGCGACACCATGTCGTCGTTGTACCACCGCTTGCGGATGTGGGAGATGACGCTGGCCACCGCCGCGCTGATGACGCCGGCGATGGTGGTGTCGAATGCCACGTTCATGGACTCCGACAGCGTCACCGTGTCGCCCTGCCCCAGCGCCACGATGCCGGGGCCCAGGGGTATCAGCGTGCCCAGCAGGCCGAACATGGGGCCCAGCTTGGCGATCATGTCCGTGATGGAGGTGGTGCGGGCGTTCCGCGCCTCCTCCGTGGCCAGCAGGCGCTCCGCCAGCGCCGTCAGGGTGTCCTTGGGCAGTCCCCGGCTCTCCGCCAGCTCCAGCAGGGCCTTCTTCTGCCGCCGCAGCAGGCCGCTGTTTTCAATCAGCTCCGCAAGGCCGTCCGCACCCTCCGCGTGTACGTCGCGCAGCAGCTGGGGGACGTTACACTTATGCTTGCGGCGCTCCGCGATGTACTCAACCACGATGTCGCCGATCTGCCAGACCGCCCCGGCCATCAGAATTATCAGTATAATGAGGCAGGGGATCATCAGCGCCTGGGCGATGGTATGCAGTATTTCACTCAAAGAGATCATGGGTTTTCGCTCCTATTCTTCCTGTTTCTCGCCCCGCAGGTAGGGCATATTCTTTTCATTTCCTGCCCCGCAGGAGCAGGAAACATATTTATTATTGTATGTGGTTTTGCCGTTCAACAAAGAGAGGAGGTGGGAGGGGCGGCTTTTCCCCTCCCACCCTTATGGAAAGCTGACAGTCTCCGTTCAGACCGTCATGGCTTGACAAGGGTAACTCAGCAGGACACCTCCTGCTCTGCGGCTTCTGCCGCTTTCTCGACTTCGCGCTGGCGGGCAGCGGCATCACGAGCCTCTTTCTTTTCCTGCTCCAGCCGCTTTTTCTCTTTCAGCCGTGATTGCTGCGCCGCATGACTGGCTGCGGCCTTGGCGCGTTTCGCCTTCTTCTTGCGCTCGGATTCCTCGTAGAACAGCGGCTCCTGCACGGCTTTTTCCCGCTCGTAGCGTGCGGTGTCTTTCAACTTGGGCTCTTTCGTTGGTGGGCGCAGGTGTGCCATCTCCAATACTGCGGCCCAACCGCCGAAGCGCTCCTCGATAAACGTGCCGCCGTCTATCTCGCAGGGACTGGGCGTGTGCCGCAGCAGTTCAGCACGATTGCCGACGTATTGCGCCAAATGCGCCAGCGGCGTATCCGCGTGCTTTTCGGCAAACTCCGCGTCCCGCGCTTCCAGCGCCGCCACGGTACGCTTGGCCACATTACGCTCAAACCAACTCTTGTAGTCAAATCTCTCGCGGGGATTCCTGTTGGACATAGACGTGATCCTCCCTTACAAAAAAACGCCGGTTTTCCAAAGAAAACCAGCAGTGATCCGGCAGAAATGAAAATGCGCTGACGAATCTCGCCAGCGCGCACTCCCGCCTATGCCGTCAGGGAGAGATCGCCCGCTGTACAACACTGATCCTCCATCGTGCAATTCTTCTGCCCTAACGTCACGAAGGACGTTTGTCCTTCTCGTACCTGAACCTACCTTCTCAGAGCATTCGCTCCAATGGCTGCTATTCGCCACACGACATTTCTGCCGCTTTGGTCCATTCCTTACGTCAACAGCGCCGTCCGCAGGGGGTATCACCCCGTTCCTTCAAAACTGCCGCCTGACGGTAATGATATACCGTCTTTACAGTGACAGCCACACGACTTCGCAAGACCTTTTATTCAGTTTTCAGCCTCGATTTCTTTCGCAAAGTAACATACTTTGCGAAAAAGCGCGGAACGCCTTGCGCTGCAAGGCATTCCAGATTTACGCCAGAAAAAAGTCGAAAATTAGAACTCGTTGTTGACACGGAAAAACGGCTGGTATATACTGTTATTCGGTTGAAATTGGAAAATTTTCGCAAAGTATGTTACTTTGCGAAAATTTTTGTGCCATTTTTTGGATAAAGGACGCCGAACGGCGTCCTTTTTACGTTATTCCTTTGAGGAAGCCAATCCCCTCCACGGCCTTGCGCTTGTAGTCCATAGACGAGTGGACGTACAGCCGCAGGGTGGTGCGGACGTCGGCGTGGCCCAGCAGTTCACTGACGCTTTTCACGTCCACCCCGCGCTCCACGCACCGCGTGGCGTAGCTGTGCCGCAGGCAATGGAAATTCCGATA
>ENA-UERG01000156-UERG01000156.1-human-gut-metagenome-genome-assembly--contig:-NODE-156-length-63473-cov-45.165279_pt1 | contig 63473 bp, 32 predicted proteins | sample MGYA00242954_ERZ507954 | MGnify/ENA primary metagenome ERZ507954 (study PRJEB26167, sample SAMN06115478) | human gut metagenome | host: Homo sapiens | place: China:Sichuan | collected 2015-01-21...
AATATACAAATATAAGACGGTCGCGGAACAATGTATTAGCCTGAAAACACGGCGCAAGACCGAGTTCAAACGCAATTACCTGTGGCTAGCATATTCGGAATTTATTCGTGAATTATATTTTTCGATATAAATTTCGTATTTATTCGCAGACGATTGATTCGACGGAGTTAATGTTGAATAAAATCGTTTTTTCGACCTTCAATTTAAGAGTTTTTTCGACTGCTTTTTTGTAGAGGGCGAGTTGATAAGCGTAAGTTTCTTTCAAGCGCGTTACGTTTTTTTCGGAATACTTATAATCAACGATAATCGCCTTATCGCCCTTTACCGCAAGCAGGTCGACGATACCTTGAACGAGTACGTCGCCCTTGGCTTTCGTGTCCGAAATCTCGTTCGCCGCCATCTGCGCGATAAACGGTTGTTCTTTATAAAGTTTGTACCCCTTTATCTCTCCGAACAAAGGCGAACTCAATATTTTGCGTAATTTTTCTACGGATAGCAGAGCGAGTTGTTCGTCGGTAAGTTTCTTTTCGGTTTTGATTTTTTCGAGAAGTACGCCCGCATCTTCGTAAAACGAATCCGCGTGCTGTAAAAACGCGTGATAAGCAATTCCTCGTTCGCGCGCCGTTTTGTCTACGGGAAGTCTTATTTCCGTCATCTCGTCATCGTCGGTGGTCGCGTCTTCGGCGAGGCTCGTTACCGCGCGCTTGACGGGCAGATTCACGTCTTCTTCGTAGGGGTATATAAACGACAGATTTTTACGGATAAGGTCGGTAAGCGCGGGGCGGTCTTTCGAAATATAAACTTCTCTCACGTCTTCGCCGTCGCCGATTTCCGCTTTTTCGGCGACGATTCTTTTGTCGAAGTATTTCGTCTTTATAAAGTCGGAAAACTTGTTCGCAAAGAGTATAGACGTAAAGTCGTCGTTGTCCTGAACGGGTTCGGAAGTTACAAGGTACAGTTTACATTCCGCGCGCGTCATCGCAACGTAAAAAACGCGCATCTCTTCTTTAATCGCGTTGAGTTTCGCTTTTTCCTTAAAAGCCGCCCGAGGGAGCGTGATTTTCGTCCTTTTCGACTCTTCGTCGTAAAATTTAAGCGCTACGCCGTCGTAGCGGTCGGTTAAAATTTCTTTTTTCGTATCCTCGAGATTGAATCGTTTGCCAAGCCCCGCGAGAATAACGATAGGGTATTCGAGTCCTTTCGAAGCGTGCATGCTGGTAACGATAACGCTGTCGTCGCCGTCTGACGAGCCTACGGAAACGTCGCCGTCGTCGCTTTCGACCCGCGTTAAAAATTTACGTACCGAAAGACCGTTTTCGCCCGAACCCGCTTCGGCAATGAACCTTTCCACTCGGGAAAGTCTTATTTCGCCGTTTTTTTGCGAGAGAATTTCGAGGTCGAGCCCCGTTTCGGAAAGAACTCTCGAAAGTATTTCGCCCGCGTTTTCAAAGCCCGACAAAAGTCGGATTTTAGATATATACTCGTCGAAGTTTTTGAGTTTGTTTCTGATATTTTCGTCTTCGCCGCTTAAAAGATACCAACGATAGCAGTCTGCGAAAGTCGGTTTTTTCGTCGCGGCGGGTTTGTCGCCCGTATCGGACGTAATCGCCGCGTAGGCGGCTCTTTTTATTTCGGCGGCTTCCGCTTCGCTTACGCCCCCTATCGCGCTTTTAAGGCAGGCGAACAGGGGCGCGTCGTCGGCGAAACGGACGATTATTTTAAGCAGGTCTTTAAGAAGTTTTATTTCGGGATAGTCGCCCACGGGGTTTTTGACCGACGAAGAAACGGGAATATCCGATCGCTTCAGATGGCGTACTATTTCGGTAGGGAACCCCGACGAATTACGGGTTAAAACGGCGAAATCTTTCGGGGTAACTTCGCGTTCGCGTTTGGCTTTCAGGTCGAATACTTTGCCGCCCGTTTCCTTTTTGACGATATTCGCCACAACCGCGCCTTCGGCGAAAGCGGCTTTCGGCGCGGGGTCGTTCACGTCGTCGACTATATCGTAAACTCCCGATTTTAACGTTTTTTCTTTTTCGGCTTCGGGTATCTCTATAAGTATCGTTTCGCCGTAGCCTTCCGGATATTTGCCGCTGCCCGTCATGGGGTTGTCTTTGTAGTCCGTTCCGCCGAAGTCTTTGGTCATTATCGGCGAAAACGTCTTGTTGACGGCGGATAAAACGGCGTCGGTCGATCGGAAATTCTCGTCGAGCGAAACGGTTTCGCCCTCGCCGCGTTTGTATCTTTCGAACTTTGCGGCGATAATGTCGGGGTTACAGCCGCGGAAGGCGTATATGGACTGCTTTACGTCGCCGACCATAAAGGCGTTGTCGGACGATATAAGCGATAAAATAGCCTCCTGTATGCCGTTTACGTCCTGATATTCGTCGGCGAAAACGTATTTGTATTTTCGTTTTACCGCAGACAATACGTCGGAGTTTTCAGAAAGCAATTTATAGGCGAAATGTTCGAGGTCCGAGAAATCGAGCGCGGCGGCGTCGGCTTTGAGGCGGGCGTATTCTTTGCCGAAATCTATCGTAAGCCGACATAAAGCCTTAGTGGCGCGGGCGGTCGAGAGATATTCGATTAAATCCTTTTCTTCGTCGTCGTTGGGCGAGGCTTTGCGAATATCGTCGTATACGTCTTTGCATTTTTTCTTGAAATATTCGAGTTTAACCTTGTACGCCGCGAGATCTTCGTCGTCTTTCGAAGTCGTTCTCGGCGCTTTCGGTACGGAAAGTCCTGCCGCCTTTATAAGCGAGCGAAAATCTTTCGCGTTAAGGCAGGTTTTTAATTTAACGAGTAGTTCGCCGACGTACTCCACGTAGACGGCGTAGCCGTAACTTTCGGCAAGGCTCGCGAGATTTTCGCCTATTCGGATAAGTTCTTTTATATACGCCGTAAATATACCGTATAGTTCGTTTTCCGACTTATAGAAAGATTTTTCGGTTATATTTTCGGCGGCTTTCGTCAAGAACTCTTCGGCGGATTTTTCGGACGAAGCGAATTCGTAGAGTTCTTTAACGGTATCTTTAAGCGTGTCGTCGCCGCGCGATCTGCCCATAATGCGTACGAGATATAAAAAGTCTTCGTCGCGGGCTTCGTATAAACTTTCGAAAAGAGAATCGAGCGCTTTGTTTTTCAGTTCGCCCGACTGATTTTCGTCGGCGACCGAAACGGACGGGTCTACGTCGAGAGCGTAAAAGTAGGTGCGGATCAAATTCGCGCAGAAAGAGTGGAAAGTCGAAATCGAAGCGGTGGGGACTTCCGACAACGCTTTACGGAATCTCGCCGCGTCGCGCCCCGCGTTTATCTCCGCTATAATCGCTTTTACGAGTTTTTGTTTCATCTCTTCCGCCGCGGCGGTAGTGTAGGTAACGGCGAGTATTTCGCCGACTTCGGCTTTGCCTTCGACGATTAGTCTTATAACTCTTTCTATCATTACGAAGGTTTTGCCGCTTCCCGCCGAAGCCGAAACGAGTACGTTTCTGCCCTCGGCAATTACCGCTTTTCTTTGGTCGGAGGTATAATTTTTGTCGAGATCAGCCATTTTTTTTGCCCTCTTTCGAGTTTTCTTCGTTGATCGCATTTACGATATTAGACGGCATTATTCTGTCGGGAATATTCCTTTCTTCGTAGTCGGAATCTTCGCCGAACCCGCACGCCGAACCGTATTCGCAATATTCGCACTCGCCCTTGTACGGCGCGGGTACGATAACTCCGTCCAGAACGTAATCTACGGCTTTTTCGGTTAAAATTTCGGCGTAACGCATGTACGCTTTTATTACGCTTTCGTCGGCGACGGTCGAACCTTTGGTTTTGTCGCCGTCTTTTTTGGTCGTTTCTATGCGTGCGTCGACTATATCGCTCGTCCGGTTTTCGTAAAAATTCTTATCGGTCGCCCTTAAAACGTTTTCTTCGGCGAGCGTTTTGCCGTACATCGAAACCGCTTTGTCGTCGATTTTTTTGAAAGCGTCGTCAAGCGCGTAGTAGTACGCCCCTGCGGGGATATATCCCGCTTTTGCGAGCGCGTTCATATAAAGGTAGAGTTGAACGTGCCTGCCCGTGAAGAAGTTTTTATCCGAAACCTTGTCTTCGGCTTTGCCCGACTTGTAGTCGATTATACGCCCGTATTTTTCGTAAACGTCAACGCGGTCGATTTTACCTTGCAGACGATAACCCGAATGGCGTTTGGCGTTTATCGGGTAAGCGGGCAGAACCCCGCCTTTACCGAACCATACTTCTTCGTACAGAGGCTTGAAGTCCGAAGCGGCGAATTCTCGGAAGAGTTTAACGCATAACTTCGCGGCTTCTTCGGTAAGCCTTTCGAGCGCGTATGCAAAATCCGGGCGTTTTCTGAACCTTTTATATTCGTCGCCGTCGAGAATTTCGCCTATGATTTTGTCGGACAACTCTTTACATTCGGCTTCGCTTTTTACCGTCGATATTTGCTTTACGAACAATTCGACTACTTTATGTAATACGTTGCCGTAGTCCATAGATTTTATTTTGCCCGTGTCTTCGTCGGCTGCGCCTATGCAGTAGCGCATAAAACACTTGTACGGGCAGGAATAAAAACACTCTATCGCACTTGCCGAAACGTTGCCGTTTGCAAAATAATTTTCGCAGGGCAGATCTTCGGCAAAGAGTTTTTTGCGGTTGATAAACCCTACCAGGCGGTCGCACGCCTTTACGGCTTCGTTATCGCCCGCTTTCGAAAAAGCCGCTCTTACCGAAGCGATTTCTTCTTCGTCGTCCGTCGCGCCCTCTTTGAAGTCGTTGCCCTTTTTGACCAGCGAGAAAAACGCGGGTCGGCGGGCGAGATAGTCGTCGGCTATCGTATAATCGTCGTGTTTGTCGTGTTCGAGATCTGAAGCGGTAAAGCGGGTAAACGGAGCGGTTTCGTCCGAAAAGATTTTTTCCGCAAAATCGAGTATGCCCGACTTCGCCGTAGGCTTTCCGTCGCGCGCGAGCGCGGGGCGGGTGAGTACCAGTTTGTTTCCGAAGGAGGCAAGGGCAAGCCCGACCGCTTCTTTTTCGCGGTCGTTGACCACTTTGATTTTCGGCTCTATTTTAAGCGAGAGTTTTTCAAGGTCGGCTATATCGCCGTCAAGTAAAATCGCGCCGTCGTTTTGCGTTGCGGGTACGTCGGAGGTAAGCCCTATCGCGTATAAGGTTGCGTATTGGCGGAATCTGCAATTTTTCAGGTCGCCCACGTAAACGCAGTCGTTTCGTTGCTGTACTACGGACATCTCCGAAGAGGTTTCGCCCGCGAGCAAAATTCTGCGGTAGGCGTCGGCGGTTATCGTAGTGTCGCCGAGTATCTCTTCGGTTTCATCGAGTATTCCGAGAAATTTTTCTATCTGCGATTCGGCTATCGCCGCTTTTTCGTCGGCCTTGTAACCGCGGAGTTTCTCGGCGACCGTTTTCGCGTTGTCTTCCGCGCCGCAACCGCTTAAAAATACGCGTATGCTTTCGGCGTAATTTTTCGCCGTATCGGTTTTTTTCGCCGTTTTAAGAAAATTTCTCAAAAGTCCGATTTTGCCGTTTTCGTATTCGTCATTCACGTTAAAATCGTTGATAAACGACCTATAGGTCGACGAATCGGAAGTAATAAGTCTTAATATTTCGTCCGATACGGCTTTGTCGGGAATAAAAAGAACGTTGCCGATTACTTCCTTTACCTCGTCTAAATCGCAGCCGAGCGAAAACGCCCTGAAAAGGCAATCGACGAGCGAAGCGACCGGCGTTGAGGAGAGTTTCGTTTTTTCGTCCGAATAATAGGGAATATCGTAGTCGGCGAGTTTGCGTTTCAATACGATGGAATACGCGTCGTAATCGGTGACGCCTATCGCGACGTCGCGGTATCTTACGCCTTTTTCTATGACCGAGCGGCGTATGCGTCTTGCGACGAATTCCGCTTCGTCGGCAGTATCTTTGGCTTCGTACAGGTATACCTTTTGGGTGAATTTACCGTTTTTCGAAAACACGGTCGGATTAAAAAGCCCGTCTAAAAGTTTTGCCGCTTCGTCCGTCACCGAAGACTGACAAACCGTGGGAGAACGGTCGTATTTTTTTACGAAAGAATAAAACTCGTTTACAAATAAATCTTCGTTTTCGCCTTTTACGGCGAAATAATCCGTGGTTTTCGCCGCTTTCGAAATTGCGTCTATCGCCTCGGCGGACTGCCGGGTTATCGACGAAAAGCCTATAAATATGACGGCTGTATTTCCGAGAGTTTCGTCGTCTTTTACCGCTTCGGATATGCGTGAAAGCGCGTTGTTGCTGTCCGTAAGCCCGCTTTCGGACAAAAACTTTTCGTAACGCGAAAAAACGGTGGCTATATCGCGTATCTTAGCCGCCGATCTGCCGCCGAGATTTTCGGTCGCCGTCAGAAGTTCGTCGGGGTCGATTTTGGCGGATTTAAGTTGCGCGATCAGTTCGCTCGTTTCGCTTGCGAGCGACGGCGACCCGGCCGTTTTTTTAAGAGCCGTAAGTTCGGGCGCGACGTCGGTAAGAATCTTTTTTATCGCCATAGCCATGCCTTCTTTCGAGAGCGTTTTTCCACCCTTAAGCCTTTTGGAGGCGTATCTTCCCAAAGACAGAACTTCGGCGTTGAAATTTCCGCCCCTCTTCTTCGCTAAGGCGCGCTCGACTTCGAGCGTGAGTTTGTCTTCGCAAAAAACGATTACGGGATCGTCTAAATTTATAGGAAAACGGGCGACGTGATCCGTCGCCCTTTCCACACAATCAAAATAAGTTTTACAAATATAAACCGACATTGGTTTCCCCCCATCGCGTAGCCATTAGAAATTTGAACTAATCGAGCCTTAAAGCCGTCTTTTTTGCCTGTTTCGGCAAATCTTTGCTAGAAGTATTTATATACGTCGTCGCAAATCTTCACCAAAACCGCCTAAAAAATGCGGCTTTAAGGTGCAAGGCATTTTAACGGCGAAAAATTTAGAAAAATCAAGGCAAACGAACGCAGTCATACTTTATCGTATTACAAGAGAGTTTAACGATGATTTTGCAAATTTTGCGTCGTTAAAACTTGATTAGTTCAAATCTTTAATGGCTAATCAGTCGAGAACGGCTTTGATACGACGAACGCCCGCGGAAGACGCTTCTTCTTTGGCGATTCTGAAGTGGTGAAGTTCGCCCGTGGTCTTCGCGTGCGGACCGCCGCAGATTTCTTTGCTGTATTTACCGATAGTGTAAACTTTTACTTTGTCGCCGTATTTTGCGGAAAATACGCCTATCGCGCCCTGCGCTTTGGCTTCGTCTACGCTCATCTCGTCCATCGTAACCGCTACGTTTGCCGCAATCGCTTCGTTTACCCACGCTTCGATCGCTTTAAGTTCGTCCTCGGTGAGTTTCCGAGGGTAGTTGAAATCGAAACGCAATCTTTCGGTGGTTATGTTCGAGCCTTTCTGATTTATGGTATCGTCATTAAGTACGCTTTTAAGAGCGGCGTTGAGAAGGTGAGTGGCGGTGTGTAATCTTGCCGTTATCTCGTTCTGTTCGGTCAAGCCCCCCTTAGCCGCGCCTTGAGGCAATTGTTTGCTCTTTTCCTGATGTTCCTTAAACGCCGCGTCGAAACCCGCTTTGTCTACGGTAAATCCGACTTCCGCCGCGAGTTCTTCGGTGAGTTCTACGGGGAATCCGAAAGTATCGTACAGTCTGAACGCCTGCTTGCCGTTGATTCCGTTTTCGGGAACGTAAGCGGGGTCTTTCGCCGACATAAACTCGTTTTTGCGTTTAATGCCCTCTACGCACTTATTGAACTCTTTAAGCCCCGTGGCGAGCGTCGATTCGAACTTATCCGCCTCTTTGGCTATTTCCGAAAGTATATAATCTTTCTTTTCGACGAGCAACGGATAGGCTTCGTCGTAGATTTTGTCTATGAAAATTTCCGATACGGCAGTCAGGGCGGAAGAGTCGAGCCCCAACTTTCTCGCGTAGCGTATTGCGCGGCGAAGAAGTCGTCTTAAAATATATCCCGCGCCGACGTTGGACGGAAGTATTCCGTTTACGTCGCCGATGAGCATGGTCGCCGTTCTTATGTGGTCGGCAACTATACGCATAGCCTTTCTCGCGTCTTCGTCATCGTCGTAACTCTTGCCGGATTTTTCTTCCAGAACGGCGATAACGGGTAAGAACAAGTCGGTTTTGTAACCGTCGGTTACGCCGTTAAGGAAGGCTAAAAGCCTGTCCAGACCGAAGCCCGTATCGACGTTTTTGTTCGCGAGCGGCTCGTAGCCGCCGGCGGTCTTTTTGTATTGCATATATACGTCGTTGCCGATTTCGACGTATCTGCCGCAACCGCAGTCGGGTCCGCAATCCGGTCCGCACGGCTTGTCGTTGCGGGGATAGAACCATTCGTTGTCGGGTCCGCACGGCGTGCCTACCGTGCCTTCGAGTTCCCACCAGTTGTCTTTTTTGGGCAGATAAAATATATGTTCGGGTTTAATGCCGGCTTTTTTGAGGTATTCGGCGGTTTCCTCGTCGCGCGGGGCGGTCGCGTCGCCTTCGAATACGGTAGAGCAGATTTGTTCGCCGTCAAGACCGAAAATTTTGGTTAAAATATCGTAAGACCATTGAGTTTTTTCGGCTTTGAAGTAATCGCCGAGCGACCAGTTGCCCATCATTTCGAAGAAAGTAAAGTGAGTGGGGTCGCCTACGCTTTCTATGTCTACCGTTCTTACGCAACCCTGAACGTTGCAAAGTCTGGTTTTGCCGGACGGATGCGGTTTTCCGAGAAGATAGGGCATAAGCGGTTGCATGCCCGCCACGTTGAACATAACTCCGGTAGAACCGTCGCCTATAAGAGAAACCGCGCCTATATTTTTATGACCGCGTTCCTCGTAAAATTTAATCCAGGAACTGCGGAGTTGTTTGGAAGTAATCATTTTTTTAGCCTCACAATGTGTCGTGTATACGTACATTATATATTACGGACGAAAAAAAGTAAAACGTTTTGACGGACTAAACCGAAAGCCGCGGATTTTGTCTTGCATAACCCGTTAGTCGACCGTCCGTAATCTTTTTATCGCCGTTTTATATCGAGCGGTCGGGCGAATTACGGACTTCGCGGGGGGTTCTGCCGTAATACGCCCTGAACTCGCGGTTGAAGTGAGAAATCGTTTCGTATCCGCATTCGTAACAGACGTCCGTTACGGACATGTCGCCTAAAACGAGCAATTTGAGCGCTGCGTCTAATTTAAGGCGTTTTAAGTAAGATTTGTAATTTTCGCCCGTAACGAGCGTAAATTGCGACGAAATATAATTCGGGCTTCTGTCGAACAGTTCCGACAGAGTTTTAAGCGACGGGTTTTCTCTGAAACGATCGTTTACGAAACTTAAAACGTCGCGCATAAAATTTTTACCCGCATCTTTCGGCTCGGGGAAGTTTGCCGAAGCAAACAACAGTTGTATAAGGGCGACGAGTAAAGAATTTGCGTATTTCGCTTTGCCGCCCGCCCGCGATAACAGTCCGCACAGGTCGTCGACGTCTTTCGTCGTTTCGTCGTCGTAAAACGTATAGCCGCCTTTCAGCGGCGCGTTGCCGAAACATTTTTTTACAACGTCGTTTGAAAATTGAATATTCGTGATTTTAAGGTCGGTGTCGGGCGTTATGTCGTGAAAATCTTTCGTCGTCAGAAAGAAAGCCGAGTTTTTACCGAATTTTATTTCTTTACCGTTAAAATTCGACGAGCCCGCGCCATCGGTTATAATGTCGATTTCGTAAAAGTCGTGAAAGTGCATTTTGCAGTCGGCTTTTATCGTTTTATACGTTACGCATATTCCGTTTTGCGGAGTAAATATTCTCTTCAGAAGATTCTGTTTTGTTTTCATACGGCGATTATACATCTTTAAGCGTATTTTGTAAACAGAAATTGCATTTTATAAAATAAAATCGTAAGATACGCAAATAAAACCGTAAAAAACTCCTTGAAAAAGTCTTTTTGGTGATGTTATAATGTAAGCGATAATATGGCGATGCCATAAAAAGAGAGGTAAAAAATGGTTGATTACGGCGTAAACGACAAGATGTTCTGGCAGGATACTTCGGATAAAAGCAAATATATCTGGAGGTACGAAAACAATCCGATTATAGACCTTGAAAACAGCGAATTCTGGCACGTTTATAACAGCGCGGTCGTAATAAAAGACGGCAAATATACGGGCGTATTCCGTTGCGAAGAAAAGACCGGCAGACCGGATTTGTTTATGGGTTACAGCGACGACGGCGTGAATTGGGATATAGAAACCGAGCGTATAGTTATGTACAACGAGGACGGCAGCGTTTTCACCTATCCGTACGCTTACGATCCGAGAGTCGTGGGAATCGACGGGGTTTATTATATTATTTTCTGCGCCGATATTCAGGGACCTGACATTTATATAGCGAAAACGACCGATTTCAAGCGGTTCGATATGATTCCGACGGGATTTTTGCCGTTTAACCGTAACGGATCGCTGTTTCCCGAAAAAATCGACGGCAAATATTATATGTTGTCGCGCCCGGACCCCAGCGGAACGTCGTACGGCAATATATGGATAAGCGAAAGCGAAGACCTCGTGCATTGGGGAAATCATAAACTCGTAATGAAAAATTTCTATCTCGGGGATAATTTCTGGGAAAGAATCAAAATCGGCGCGGGGCCCATTCCGATAAAGACCGAACGCGGTTGGATACTTATATATCACGGGGTGCAGGCTACGTGTAACGGTCTGAATTACAGTATAGGCGTCGCTCTGCTCGATTTGAACGATCCGTCAAAGGTATTGAAAAGGGCGGACAGATACGTTCTCACTGCCGAAAAGGATTACGAACGTTGCGGATTTACGCCTAACGTATGTTTTCCGTGTTCGGCGCTGTGCAATTCGAAAGGTCGGGTAACGATTTATTACGGGGTTGCCGACACGAATATGGCAATCGCGTTCACAACGGTAGATAAACTGCTCGAATTCGTCGATAAATATAATAAATAAGACGCATCAAAGAGAAAACGAAAGCGGGGCGAAAATTTTCGCCCCGCCTTTTTGCCGCGTTTATTTCTTCTTTCCGCGAGATTCGATAGGAGTTTTCTGCATATACTTTTTGTATTGACGGAAAAACGTCGCGTAACTGTTGTACGAACACGACTCTATAACTTTGTTTATCGGAACGCCCGTTTTGATAAGACTTTCGATATAAATCAATTTTTTCTGATTGATGTATTTTTTAAGGCTTACGTTGACGTATTCTTTGAATTTATGCAGCAGCCACGACGTGCTTACCAAAAACTCTTTCGCGATGATTTCGGCGTTGAGATTTTGAGTGATGTTATCGTCTATGTATTTCAGAACGTCGTTTATAACGTCGTTCGCGGTGCCGATTTCCTGCGCTTTTATCGGCGCGTGGGAGTATTTAAGGCTCGTTATAATTATCTTTATATAATATTCGGCTATATGTTTGAATTCTTCTTCGGTAAAAATCGATTCGCTTTCTTTAAGGTCGTAGAATAACTTTTTGATAGAATCGTCCTGGTCGAAAGCGTATATCGCGTCGGCGGAATTCAATATGTCGGCTAAATCGTCGCTTAAAAATTCGTCGTTGAAGCGTATTACCGTGCGGTCGAATTCCTGCCCCGTCAGAAAACACATATTATGTATCGTCATCGGCGGACAGACGATTAACGTGTCGGGTTTTACCTCATACTTGTTATGTCCGAACGCGAATTCTCCGTTTTCTATATTGAAAATATATTCCAACTCGTAAACGTTGTGAAAATGCGGTTCGAAGTTCGCGTCGTCGGGTTCGGCTTTGGTTATAATGTGGTCGTATTGCAGGTTTTTGGTTATCATACCCCGATTATAACATATATTTGCAAGAAATGCAATATTTTTATGCAAAATTTAATATTGACTATCTTTTATGCTTATGTTATAATTCAAGCGGATGATAGGGAAGGTACGTTTGCCGCTACGAAACGCACGGTTATTTGCGTTCGTACGGGATGTGAGATTTCCGTCGGAATTCTTTGGGGTTCATATTCGTCGCTTGTTCGAAGGCATGCGTAAAATGCGACGAATCGAAAAATCCGCATTCCTGCGCGATGAACGATATAGAGTTGTGCGAGTGCATTAAAATGGGGTAGTCTGCGCCGTGATAGTAGGCGAACCCCTGCGAAAAAGATGACACGTCGCTAAGGGTGAAAAACGGGTTGTCGTGTCTTTCGAGGCGTAAAGGATAATTCGTTTTCATAATAGACAGAATATACGTTATTGATAGTATTTTACAAAAAGTTGAAACAATAATACAATTATTACATCGTAAATTGTTTTATAATGCAAGCGGTATAGTTGTATTAACGAAAAGAATCGCATACGCAAAGCGATAAATTCCGAAAAGTTCGGAAAGTTCGAAAAGGGGTACCCCTTTCCTCGTTTCCAACGAGGAAATCTCTTGAATGAGAAAAAGATAAAGCCGACGTATAATGCGGCACGGAGGGAAAATGAGAGACGAAATTTTATCGGCAAATTCAAAATCTTTACAGATACGCAAAATAATCCTTTCGATAATTTTTGCTTTATTGACGGTCATATCTTTGTGTATGGCGGGTTGTAAACAAGAATCGGGTAATAAACCCGTTCCGGGTCCGGTCGATCCGATCGATCCGGATATTCCCGACGATCCGGGAAATCCGGAAACCCAAAAAATAGAAATAAACGACGTAGATGCGGTCGTATCGCTTGCAGACGCCGCCGTATCGGAGTATTTTACCGCCTCGACGGAGGCGGAACAGATTGCCGCGCTCGATAAATACGCTTCGATTTCCGACGAAAAAGTCGGAAAGTCCGTCAGATTTTCCTGGAAGGGCAACGGCAGCGTTAAATATACGCTTTATCTGGCAGATAACGAGCGTTTCGAAAACGCGAAAGAATACGTGGCTTCGGGGCTTGAAAACGAACTCTGCGTATATAATCTCGTACCTTCTTCCGCTTATTACTGGAAGGTTTGCGGAACGTTCGACGGCGACGAATCCGCAACTTCGCATTTTACGACCGAAAGTATTTCGCTTCGCTGCGTTTTCGTCGACGGGGCGGTAAACACGAGAGATATAGGCGGATACGCTGCCGTAAACGGCTCGGTCAACTACGGCAAAATTTACAGGGGCGGTAATCTCGATTCGATAACGACCGCCGGCGCGGAAACCTTAAAGAACGATCTGAAAATCAAGACCGAAATCGATTTGAGAAAAGACGGGGCGCAAAAAACCGATCGCCTCGGTTTGGCGTACTATAAATTCGACGCGGGCAGTTATACCGATATACTCGATCTTGCCGCGTGGAACGCTTTGCCGACGGCGGCGCGCAGAGAGTTTAACGCAAAATATTCCGCCGAAATGAAGAAAATATTCGAAATTCTCGCAAACGAAGAAAATTATCCCGTTTATATTCACTGCGATACCGGCGCGGACGAAACGGGTACGATCGCGTTTTTAATCAACGCGCTTTTAGGCGTAAGCGAAAGCGACCTTATAAGAGATTTCGAACTTTCGAGTTTTTCTGCCGCTGCGGGCGCGAGATACAGAAGCGCGCTTAACGCGGACAAAACAGGCTTCGCGGATTCGGGAGTGATGAAAAACGATAAAACCGCGTTCGTGGCGTTCGGCGCGACGATCGACGCGTTAAAAACCGCTTACGGCGCGACCGATAAATCGTTGGCGTACGCGGTAGAAAATTATCTGACCGACTACGTGGGCGTAACTCATACCGACGTCGAAAAGATAAAGAAAATCATGCTTTCGTCGTATATGCCGAGCGACGTAATTTATCTCGACGGCGAAAGACAGGTTATAGAAGTTTCAAAGCCCGATAACGAAATCAACCTCGGCGACACCGCCTACGAAACTGTCGAAGGGGTTTATCTCGGCGGAAATAAAATCGGCGATTCGATTTCTTTAATCGACGGCGCGAATTTGTCGGGAGTTTACGGCGAAAGAGAATTGACGGTTGCTCTGAATACCGAAAACGGACAGACAATCGTTAAAGTTCCCGTTTTAGTCGTAACTAAATATATCGGCAACGCGGACGATCTTACGGCCTCGTTGGCGGTGAGCGATAACGGAAATTTCGGATATTACGAATTAAAAAACGATATAACGCTCGATTCGCTTTCGAACGGCGCGGCAGGAGTCGCGTTCGACGGGTCAAACGGTTTCCGAGGAATTTTCGAAGGTAAAGGACATACTATAACGTCGGCTCTCGGCGATCACGGTTTATTCGGGTTTGTAGGAAACGGCGCGATTATAAGAAACGTGAAGTTCGATATAAGCGGAAGCGTAAACGTTATGAATAAGACGATTATCGCCGATTACGTTGTGGGCGCGCGTATCGAAAACGTAACGATAAACGTGGCGACGGAATCTCCTGAATTCGGAGCGGACGCGGGGCTCGTAACGTCCGCCGCTTTTAACGGCAATACGGTTACGGGGCTTATCGTGAACGCGAAAAAGGCCGCGGTAAATTCACTGTTCGGCGGCGGGAAATATTTATTCGATAAAAACGAATTCGATTCCTGTTTTGTAAACGTTAAAAATATTAAAGAACTCGCGAGAAATTACGTAAACGGCAATTACGTTTCCGTTTATCTCGAAGACGCGTCCGGATTCGGCGGCGAAATAACCGACGTGATCGATATTTCCGTAGCGGACGTAATCAACGTAAAAGGCGCGAATATCGAATTGAAAGTCGGAGAGCGTTTTGCGAATACGAACGTTACGAAAGTCGTTTGCAACGGTAATGAAATAAAAGAACGTAAATTCGAGAACGGCATATTGTATCTGTTCAACGATTTTGCGGTCTTCGGAGAAAATCTCGGTAAAACGGTCATATACGTAACGTTCGAAGCGGATAACGGCATTATAGTCGAAACGAAACTCGGCGTAGTGGCGTTTACCGATTCCGAAGAAGTCGAATTTGACGAAACGCAGGAAATATTCATTAACAGAGCCGAAAACTCGATCGATCTTAAAAATTACGCGGGTTCGACCGTCTATTCGATTTCCGTCGCCGGGTATTATCTCGGAAACGACGTAAATTCTTTGGATATCGGCGACGAATTGAAAGAGAATAAAGCGCAGCACGGCTCGCGGATAATGAGCGTGCTTCTCGGTAACGACGGCGGATATTATACGATTTATATTCCCGTAACGGTCGTTACGGCGGAAATAAGCGATATATCGCAGTTGAACGCCATAATGGCGAGCGACAGTACGGAGTATGCGATTCACGGATATTATAAACTCGTTGCCGACGTCGGCAAGTCGTCGGATAACCTTAATAACGGTAACGACGTCAATTGGCAGAACGTAGACGGGCTTTACGGATTCCGCGGAACGCTGGACGGTAACGGTCATTCGATAACTGCTACGGTACTTCAAAAAGGTACGTTCGGACTCGTCGGCAGCGGCGCGGTGATAAAAAATCTTACGATAAACGCGTACGGTTTCGCCAACGGCAGAACGGTTCTGGCAAGGTCGATAAGGAGCGCTACGGTCGAAAACGTAACCATAAACATAGAAAGCGGAGAATCGACCTCTTATCTTACCGAAGGCGGGGTTATAACCGCGCTTATGAGCCATTCGACGCTTTATAAAAACGTAACGATAAATTCGAAAGGCGCGGTAGACACCTTGTTCGGTTGCAGTTACTGGAACTACGACAAGAGAAAGGCAAACACCTTTGAAAACGTAAACGTCAACGTAAAATCGATCGGCGGGCTTTACTGCCTGCGCGCGAACGTAGCGGACTCGCTCGATCCGATAGACGGAGTAGAGGGCATAACCGTTTCGCTCGTCCGCGTAGTGAACGACGATAACAACGTGTACCTTATAGGCGGAAACGGCGCGGAATTGTCGCTCGGCGACAAAAACGCCGACGTAACCGAAATTTCTTCGGTAAAACTCGGCGACAGGGATGTAGAATTTGATTTCGCAGACGGAAAATTCACCTTGACCGAAAGATTGACCGCCGACGACGCGGGCGCAAAGACGTTTACCCTTTACGGGTTTGCGGGCGATAAAAAAATTATAATCTATCTTTCGGTAACGGTTTCGTTGCCTGCCGAAGAGGTTGCTCTTGACGGAACGAGAGAAGTCGTACTTTCCGACGCGACGCAGTACTCCGTAGATTTAGGCGAATACGCCGACGGAAAGGTTATGAACGCTACGTTTGCGGGCGCAGACGCTACGTATGCTAACGGTAAACTGACTTTGACCGCCTCGTTTAAGACCGACACGCAAAAACACGGAAATCAGACTTTGGTCGTAACGATTGAAAAAGGCGGAAAATATTACGCCGTGAACGTAAAAGTTCTCGTCGTAACCAAAGAAATCACGACTTACGCCGAATTGAAAGAAGCGGTTTCTCATATAAGTCAACAATCCAAGTTCGGTTACTATAGATTGAAAAACGATATCAGTCAGGCGTGGATAAACGACGGTAACAATGCGGATATCAATAACGGCAACGGAGATAACGGTTTCCGCGGCACGTTGGACGGCAATAATTGCTCGATTACGGGAACGTTCGGTCCGAGCGGTATGATAGGAACTATCGGCAGAGGCGCGATTATTAAAAACGTAACGATTACGCAAAGCGAATATATCGCGACGAGAAATCTTTTCGGCGGAAGTATGACGGGGGCGACTCTCGAAAACGTAGTTATCAACGTTAAGGGAAAAGGTACGACCGCGTTACCGGTCAACATAGACGGTTCTAAGGCGTGGGGCGGACTCTTGACCGGTAAGTACGCGCAGTCTAACGTATTCAGAAAAGTTACTATTAACGCAGGAAGCACCGACGTCGATACGATATTCGGAAGCGGCGCGTATTTCGGTTCTTCAACGGGCAATACGTTCGAAAACTGTTCGATAACCGCAAAATCGTTGTTGGCTCTTGCGTACAACAATTATGAAACGGCCGTACCTTATAAGGATGTAAGCGGGCTTACCGTAACGATCGGTTAAATGACAGGGGATATATCGCGAAAGCGGTGGTAAATAATATATTTAAGGAGTTAATGATGAAAAAGAAGTTGGCAATTGTTTCGTTGATCGTTTTGTCCGTATTTTCGCTTTTCATCGCCGGTTGTTCGAAAAAGACGGAAAAATATACCGTTACTTTCGATTCGGACGGCGGAACGGAAATAGCAAGCGTTCAGGTCGAAAAGGGTAAGAAAATTACGAAGCCGGAAGATCCCTCGAAAGAGCATTACGTTTTCGGCGGTTGGTATCTCGAAGATGCCGAGTGGGTATTCGAAAGCGACACGGTTACGAAGAATACGGCGTTGACCGCCAAGTGGACGCCCGAAGTTTATTCGGTAACGCTCAAAAATTACGACGGAACGGTACTCGCGACCGAAAACGTAAGTTACGGTTCGCTTCCGCAATATTCCGCCACGCCCGAAAAACCAAGCGACGCGCAATATACTTACGCGTTCTCGAAATGGGTAGACGAAGCGGGTAACGATGCAAGCCTTTCGAATATCGATAAAAACGTTACTTTGACAGCGACGTTCACTTCGACTTTAAGAAGTTACAAGATAATTTTCAAGAACGGCGAACAGGTTCTGAAAGAAGACGACGTAAATTACGGAACTCTTCCCGCCGCGCCGACGGAAACGCCGACGAAAGAAGCCGACGCTCAATATACCTATACTTTCAAGGGTTGGGATAAAAAAATAGCCGAAGTTACGGGCGAAGCGACGTATAACGCCGAATTTGATTCGACTTTAAGAAGTTATAAAATTACTTTCAAGAACGGCGAGCAGGTTCTGAAAGAAGAAACCGTAAATTACGGAGTACTGCCCACGCCTCCTGCGGATATGCCGACGAAAGAGGCGGACGCTCAATATACCTATACTTTCAAGGGTTGGGATAAGACGGTCGAAAATGTTACGGGCGAAGCGACGTATAACGCCGAATTTACTTCGACTTTAAGAAGTTATAAAATCACTTTCAAGAACGGCGAGCAAGTTCTGAAAGAAGAAACCGTAAATTACGGGACTCTTCCCGCCGCGCCGACGGAAACGCCGACGAAAGAAGCCGACGCTCAATATACCTATACCTTCAAAGGTTGGGATAAAGAAATAGCCGAAGTTACCGGCGAAGCGACGTATAACGCCGAATTTACTCCGACTTTAAGAAGTTATAAAATCACTTTCAAGAACGGCGAACAAGTTCTGAAAGAAGAAACCGTAGATTACGGAACTATTCCCGCCGCCCCCGAAACGAATCCGACCAAAGGATACGATTCCGAAAATCACTACTCGTTCAAGGGTTGGGATAAAGAAATAGCAGAAGTTACGGGCGAAGCGGTTTATAACGCGCAATTCAACGCCGAAAAACACGTTTACACCGTAGACGATTCCGACGAAACGACGGATTATATCGTCTGTTCTTGCGGATATAAAGACGAGACCTACGCTTACGATAAGAGGGTAACTTCGAATCGTAAAGAGTTGGCGGTTGACGGAACGGGGCTTTCTCTTACCGTCGAGGGCGCGACTTTCGCTTCGGTTGAAAAAATGACGATTAACGGGGTAGACGTAAGCGGAGAAATTACTTCTTTCGTTATTCCCGACGCCGTAAAGAGCGATAAAGAACGCCACGGTTTGCAAGACGTAATTCTTACCGTTAAAGACGAACTCGGATATTCTCACACGCTGAAAGTTCCCGTAACGCTTATAACCAAAGAAATCGCGACTCTCGGCGATCTTAACGCCGCGCTTAAAGGCGAAGGCGACGAGTACACGATTTTCGGTTATTATAAGTTGACCGAAAATTTAGGCTCGGAAAATTATGACGGTATACAAAACGGCAACAGCCCTGTAAAGTGGCAGAACGCCGAAGGTTTATACGGCTTCCGTGGTACTTTCGACGGTAACAATCACAGCATTTCGGCTGTTATTTACAGTAACGGTATTTTCGGGATAATCGGTAAAGGCGCGTACGTCAAAGACTTGACTGTAAACGCTTATAAGTACGCTAACGGCAGAACGACTTTGGCACGTTCGATCACCGAAGCGACTCTTGAAAACGTAGAGATCAACGTTAAGAGCGGTTCGAGCAATTCATACTACGCGGAAGGCGGCGTAATTACCGCTTTGCTCAGCCATTCGTCAAAGTATATAGGCGTAAAAGTAAACGCGACTACCGATCTCGATACGCTTTTCGGTTTCTCTTATTGGAGTTACGATCCGAAGAAAGCGAACACGTTTGAAAATTGCGAAGTAAACGCAAAATCTATCGGCGGTATTATCTGTATAACCGCTGCCGATAAGATTCCCAATCCGATAGTGTCGGTTGCGGGCGTCGAAGGGCTTTCCGTTACGTTCCTTAAAGACGCCGTTACGGCTGACGATATGACTATCGGTCAGGCGGCGGAAATCGATACCGGACTTTCCGAAATAACTTCTATTACTCTCGACGGCGAAGAATTTACTTCGTACGCGTTCGCAAACGGAATGCTTACCATAAACGCCGACGCGTTCAATGCGTTTGAAGCGGGTAAGAAGACGTTCAAAATAGTAGGCAAAAACGCAGACGGCATAACGGTTAAATTCGATTTGGTCATAACCGTTAAACTCGTTACCACAGCCGTTACGGCGGGCAACGGCGAGATAGTTCTTTCCGACGCTGCGGAATACGCCGTAAGCCTTGGCGACTATGCCGACGGCGCGGTTATAAACGCGATATTAGCCGACGAAAACGTAACTTACGCGAACGGAAAACTGACTTTGACCGACGCGTTTAAGAATAACGCTCAAAAGCACGGCAATCAGACGTTCGTCGTAACCGTTGAAAAAGGCGGTACTTACTATGCGGTAAGCGTGAAAATCCTCGTCGTAACTAAAGAAATCACGACGATAGATGAATTGACTGCGGCTCTTACGCCGATTGCTGGCGATACCGCTTACGGATACTACCGCTTAAAAACGGACTTATCTTACGGCGGTTGGTATACAGTTGGTTATGCCAAGGATTGGACGGCGACGCAAAGGAGCAATAAAAATTCAGGCTTCCGCGGAACTTTCGACGGGAATGGCAAGAAGATTACGTCGTGGTTCTATCAGGACGGCTTATTCGGAGTCGTCGGCAGCGGCGCTGTAATTAAAAATCTTACGATTGACGTTAAACAATACGGCGTCAACAGTAATTTTAATTTAACGCTCGGATATTCCATGATGGAAGCGACTTTGGATACGGTAACGATCAACGTACTTTCGGGTGGCGCAACGAGTATTCCCACAAACGCAGCATTCGGGCTTTTGACTTGTTTGGGCGCGTATGGTAACACGTTGAAAAACGTGAACATTAACGCTGACGGAATCGGAATAGATACGTTGTTCGGAACGGGATGTTGGTTTACTTATCCGACGGATTATGCGGCTAATACGTTTGAAAATTGTACGATAACCGCACAATCTCTTATAGGTCTTGCTTGTACGGATAACGCCAATAAGACAGTTATTCCATATAAGGGCGTAAGCGGGCTTACCGCTAATATTCCGGCGTGATTATCGACCGATAACGAAATATTAAATCCGGCGGACGAAATTCGTTCCGTCCGCCGATTAAAATATTTAAGGAGCAAAAAATGAAAAACAAATTACTTAAAAGAACGATGTGCGCCGCTATGGCGTTGTGCATATCCGCCGCGGCTATTTCCTGCGGGAATAAAAGCAACAACGGCGGCATAGGCGACAACCCGGGCGGAACGAAGAAAACCGAAATAAGTTTTCTTCACTTCGAAGGTACCGCTACCAGAAACGGGGCTATAAAATGGCTTGAAGACGCAGCGCAGAGATTTGCCAAAGAAAAAGAAAACGAAGAGTACGAGAGCGGCAAAAAAGGCGTTAAAGTCAGAGTTTCGGCGAGCAAATTGATACCTTACGCCACGCTCGGCTCGGACGGTAACGATATTTACCTTGACGAAGGCAGGGCGGATATGTACAGATATTCCGCGTCGAACAACCTTTTACAACTCGACGAAGTTATAGATCACATCAAAAACGACGAAGGTCTGACTATCGACCCCGACGGAGAAAAAAGTTTACTCGGCGCCGAAAGTTCCGACGGCGTCCGTCATTATTACGGACTTCCTCAATACGAGTGGTTTAACAGTCTTACTTACGACGTAGATTATTTCAATCAGGAAGGTTTCTATTTCGCCAAGGAAGGAGCGACCGAGTATAAGGAATTCAACGGTAAGACGTTCGGAACGTCGAGATTCGTAAAAGCGGGCGTATCTCCCGAAAAAATGCAGAAATCGTGTGGTCCCGACGGCGAATACGGTACTATCGACGACGGTTTACCGTCTTCTCTGGAAGAACTTGCCAAACTTTGCGAATATATAAAGTCCAAAGGCGGCGCTCCCTTCCTCATTCCCGGCAGCGGCTCGGTTTATTCTTTCCACATGACGCAGGCTCTCTGGGCGGCTCTCGAAGGCGCGGACACGATGAAGAGCATAACGGCAAACTTCTCGAAGAAACCCGTAACCGTGGTTAAAGGTTTCAAAAAAGGCGAATATTTATTCGGCGATAATAAAATTCAGGTACCCGAAACCGAAGAAGTGGTTCTCGATAACACCAACGGTTATAAAATGTACGATATGGCTTCGAGATATTACGCGCTTGCGTTTATGCAACTTGCCGTAGACAATACGTGGTTCCATTCCGACAGTTACGACACGAGTACGACCGCAGATACCGTACAGGCTACTTTAATCGCGCCCAGCGGCACGAGAGCGGCTATGTATATAGACGGTACTTATTGGTATCACGAAGCAAAACTCAGCAGTCTTGCTCCGTTCGAACTCTGGGAAATGACCAACCCCGGTAAACCCCGCAAACTCAGTTTCATGAATTTGCCGACTCAACTTACGGGTTCGGTCAAAGAAGGCGAAGGCAAGAAGAACACGATACTTAACGTAGGTTCGTCTTATATTTTCGTAAACAAGCGCGTAGAGGAAAACGCCGGCAGAAAGAGAGCGGTTCTCGACTTCCTTAAATTCCTTTACACCGAAAAAGAACTTGCCGCGTTTACCGAATACCTCGGTATGACTATTCCCATAAACTATAAATACGACAAGACCAAACTCGGCGATTATTATTATACGAGTCTTGCCGAAATTAAAGAGAACTCCAACGTAGTAACTACCGCGTCGGATAATCCTATTCAGTATAAAAACCGGTCTAACTTCATTCTCGGCTTCGGCGGTGCGCTTAGCTATTTCGATCTGAACGGCGAAACTCACATGGAAGGTTATTTCGACGCGTATAAGAAAGGAATTACCGCAAAAGACATATTTAACGGTTCCGGGCTCAGCGAAGGAACGTGGAAGACGTTACTCAAAAACGCGGGCGTAAAAGCGTAAACGATTTACGCAAGTCAAAAATTTTCGGCGATGCCGCCGACGGCTACCGAAAGGCAGCCGTCGACGGCGGAGCGTTAAGAGGTATAATCGGTATGATAAACGTGAAAACGGGCAAGAGAATCGTTATCGAAAATAAGCGGAAAGCAATTTTTTCGCTCGTTATGCTGGCGGTTCCGATCGCGCATTTTTTGGTTTTTTACCTGTATATAAATTTAAGTTCGTTTTCTTTGGCGTTCAAAAAATACGAAATCAGGGAAGGCGTCGGGCTTGTGTCGAGTTTTGCAAAATTAGACAACTTCAAAGACGCCTGTCGTATACTTTTCGGAGCAAGCGGGTGGAGCAAAATTAAAAATTCGCTTATATTCGAATCGGTAAATTTGTTTTTGGTTACGCCGCTTACTCTTATTTTCGCTTTTTATATTTATAAAAGGGCGTTTATGGGTAAGTTCTTCAAGGTTATGCTGTTTATGCCGTATATCCTTTCGGAGATAATAGTCGCAACGATATATAAGTATATGACGAATAACGTCATACCCTATATTTTCGAACAATGGTTCGGTCTGAAAATTCCGCAATTGCTTGCGGACTCCAAAACGCAGATGGTTACCGCAATCGTTTTCAATATGATAATGTGGCTCGGCATAAACAGCCTTATCTATTCGAGCGCGATGGAAGAAGTAAACGTTTCTATGTCCGAAGCGGCGCAACTCGACGGCGCGAACGTAGCGCAGGAATTCGTTTACGTTACGATACCTACCATATTCCCGACGATAGTAACTTTGTTCATCGTCGCTCTGGCTGCGGTGTTTACGGATCAGTTCAGAATGCTTTCGTTGTTCTATTATCTGCCCGGCGGGCTCGATAATATGGGCTTCTATCTCTTCATGCAGGCGAGCAGAACGGACGTTATACCAACCGCAACGGCAGATCTGACTTACGGAGGGTTATCCGCAATGGGGCTTTTGCTTTCTTTCGTGGTTATCCCCGTAACGCTGGTAACCAGACATCTTCTGAACAAATACGGACCGAGGGCGGATTGATATGAAAAAAAGACAGAAAAGAAATACGGTTACGACCGTAATACTCGTAATCGTGTTTACGGTGCTTATAATTTATTCTTTGTCGGTAATCCTTTCGCTGATCTGGGGCGTTCTTACCTCGCTTAAAAGTTGGTACGATTTCGAAGGGAGAATTCCGGGGGCGGGCAAAAACTATCTCGGATTTCCCAATCTCGATAAATCTCTCGTCAGTCCGAACGGAAAACTCATCATGCACAGTCGCAGAGAATTCTTCGAATTGTTTAACTATCAGACGGTTGTAAAGAATTTTAAGATGAGTAAAACCACCGAGTATTATGCGAGCGGTTCGTTGGCTAAAATTTCTCACTCGACTAAAGTGTGGTTCGGCAACGCCGAAAACGGCGCGACGTTTATCGATATTCTTCTCAATACCTTGCTGTACACTATCGGCGGCGCGGGAATAATGTGCTTTATGCCTGCGTTGACCGCCTATATAACCGCAAAATACGATTACGTCTGGTGTAAAGCGTTACATATTATAAACATCGTTATAATGTGTATACCTATCGTCGGAAGGTATCCGACCGAACTGACGTTTTTGAGAAACAGCGGATTATACGATACGATGCTGGGTAACTACGTTCAGAAAATGACCGGCGGGGGTACGTATTATCTCGTTTATTACGCCTTTTTCAAGGGATTGTCGGACGTATACAGAGATGCGGCTTCGATAGACGGCGCTTCGGAATTTGCGATTACGTTCAGAATTTATTTCCCGCTGGCGCAAAAGATGATACTTACGGTATTTCTGATACAGTTCGTAAATCTGTGGAACGATTATCAGACTTTGTATCTGTATCTTCCGTCTTATCCCACGCTTGCGTATTCGGTATTCTATCTCGTCATCGAATCGTCTAACAGTCAATTAAAGACTATACCGATGACAATGGCGGCGTGTATGCTTCTCGCCGTACCGATACTCGTATTATTTATCATATTCAAGGACAAACTTATGGGCAGTATATCGCTCGGCGGTATCAAGGAATAAGGAGTAAAATGGTGAAAACGAAAAAAGTTAAAATTTTATCGGCTTTACTCGTCGCCGTAACGGCTTCGCTTGCGATTGCGTTTTTATCCGGATTCGGTAAAGACAAAAGAGTTTACGCCGCCGAATTGTCGGTGGAGGGTATAAAAACCGATTATCTTTACAACGATTCGCTTGCCGTACCCAAAGCGGCTACGGTAATAATAGACGGCGAAGAATACGCTTCGGATTCGTTTTACGTGGTATTGCCCGACGGCAATCGTATCTCATCCGACAGACTCGTTCTGAACAAATGCGGAAAGTACTCCGTCGTGTACGAAAAGAAACTCGGCGGCAAATATTACAGCGCGTCGAAAGAGTTTTCGGTTAAAAAGAAAATTTTCGAGTTGACTTCGGGAAGCGACAGCGTGAATTACGCGACGCTTAACGGTTACTTCAACGCGATGGGTTACACGAAGGGGCTGAAAATAGGTTTAGCCGAAAGCGACGTTTTCGCGCTCAATAAACCTTTTAATATATACGAAAACAATCTGGTCGATCTCATTTCGTTCAACTGTATGCAAAACGACCCGATCGTCTGCAACTTTATAACGCTGAGGCTTACCGATTGTTACGACCCGTCGATATATATGGATATAATGTATAAATGTACCAAGTGGACCGAAACGGCTATCGTGGCGGGTACTTGCGGCGGAAAGACCGTCGGACTTTCTCTGGATCAGACGGGAAATATCAAGGTCGACGATAAGTCTTATACGATTGCCGCAAACGGTACGAGCGTTTACGGAAACAATCCGGGTAACGGCAGTTATTCGAATTTAAGTTATTATCTCGATACTTCCGACCGTGATAAAATCAAAGTTTACGTCCGCGTAGGCGACGGTACCGCCGAATCTCTCGTAGCGGAGATAAACAACGACAAAGTATATCAATATTCGTTCAAGGGTTTTACCGACGGAAACGTATTTTTATCGCTCCGGGCGTCGTCGCTCGTAGGCGTTACGGAAGCCCCCGTCGAACTTGCCAAAATAGGCGATATATCGGGCGAAGACTTTCTTACCAAAGATTTTTACGACGACGATTTAAGCCCGATTTTCTATCCCGACGATTTCAAAAAAGAATATAAAGTTGCGGTTGGCAAAGAAATAGTCGTTCCGTCCGTCGAAGTTTACGACGATTACGGCATCAGAGGACTTGCCGATTACGTCGTCACTTACGAAAAGAACACCGCGGGCGCGTGCAATATCGGCGTTAAAAACGGCAGATTCGTGCCGACCAAAAAAGGCGCTTATACCGTAGATTACATCGCTTACGACGTGTACGGCAATAAAAACGAATTATCGTTTAACCTGTTCGCTATATCTGCTACGGACGGAATAACCGCCGTCATAGAGCCTGATTCCGACGTTTCGGCGGGCGAAAGACGGAAACTTTCGGATATAGTTAAGATTTCGTCGCTCAACGAAGACGTTCTGAAGACCGAAATCACCGTAACCGAACCGGACGGTAACGTCGTATCCGCCGCATACGATCAATCGTATTTCTTCCATAAAGTCGGAGAATACTCGATTAAATATAAATACTACGATATATTCTACGGCGGAGAAACGGCGGCGACCGTAAACGTTACGGCAAATACCGCGCCGAAATTCGAAAACGATTATCTTTACAGCAATAAATACTATATAAAGAACGCCGAATATTCGCTTTTCGACGTAAAAGCGATGAATTATACCGAAAGCGGAAGCAACGCGGTCGCAACGAAAACTTACGTTTCGTACGACGGCGGCGAATATAAAGAAATCAATCCGAAAAAATTCGTTATCGAAGGTAATTCGACGGTTAAGTTCAAAGCGGTATGCTCTGATAACGCCGCCGTCTTTATCGAAAGCGAAGAAAGGAAAATCGTCGACGTCGGATACGGCGTAGACGGGACAGTCGAAATAACGGAATATTTTGCCGGGAATATGACCGCGAAAATAGCGGACAGAGTCCCCGAACTTACCGCCGCGACGTCAGACGCGTATTTCGAATTCGTAAATCCGCTTTCGTTCTCGCAGTTCGGTTTAGGCTACAAAATCCCTCTGATGTCCGACGGAAGACGGCAAAGCGTAAATTCGATGACGATTACGCTTACCGACTATTTCAATCCCGACAACAAATACGAAATCGTACTGAGCGGTAAAAACGGCAGGTACTTCGTAACGCTCGGAGGCGAAACTTATTCCATTACGAACGAGTGGAACGGCGCAAGTCTTTCGGTTAAAATATACGAAAATATCGCGATGGTCGGTTCGAGAAATATCGAAGTTACCAATCCGTTTGAAAACGATCTGTGCTTTATGAGCGTCGGTTTCGACGGCGTAAAAGCGGGATTTAAGTTAAGGGCGGAAGAAATCTGCAATCAGGGACTCAGTACCGTGAGCGATGCATCGACGAGAGTAAGCGATGAAGTAGCCCCGCTCGTCTATGCAAAACTGCCTGAAAAAGTCGGTTATCTCGGACAGGAGATAGTCCTTTCAAGACCTTATGCGACGGACGTTTTATCTCCTTCGTCTTACGAAAATCTTTCGGTAACCGTCTATAAAAACGGTAATCCGGTAAAAGACGTAAACGGCAGGGCGTTGAACGGCGTTACCGATTTCGATAACGAAGTCAGGTTCGCGCTCGGTGAATTCGGTAAGTATTCCGTCATATATAACTACACCGACGGCGCGGGAAAAGAATCGACGCCCTTGTTCAGAATCGTTACCGTCGTAGACGTCGAAGCCCCCGTACTCGTTCTGCCCGACGAAGGCAAGACGATTAACGTGAAAGTCGGCAAGGCTTTCGCTCCGGACTTCGAGGCTTCCGATAACGTTACGGACAGCGCGAGACTTAAAGTATATTATATTGTAAAAGACGCCAACCAAAACTTCGTTTCGACGAGTACTGCCGACATCGTGATTTCCAAAGCCGGCAAATATACGATTATCGTTTACGTGGTAGACCAGGCGGGTAACGGCGTAAGCAAGAGTTATTACGTCAACGCAAAATAAGGAGTGACTATGAAAAAGATTGCCATATTATTGAGCGTTATATTATCGGTTACGACTCTGTTCGTCGCCTGTTCTAAAAGCGGCGCGGACGCAGGCGGAAACGACGTTTCCGCACAAACGGAGTATTCCGGCGAGTTGGCGGTAAATAACGCCGATTTCAAAAAGTTTACCAAAGTTTATAACGAAAACCATTCTTTCTCGTATAAAGACGCGGGTTCGTACATGGTGAGAAACGGTAAGACTGCGTACAGGGTCGTAATTCCCGAAAACGCAACTTCCGATATAGAATACGCCAAATCCGAATTGTCGAGATTTTTTAAGGAAGCCACGGGTATAAACCTGAGGTTCGTTTCCGATAAAAACCTTACGCATAGCGCGGATAACAGATATATATCCCTCGGCAATACGAATCTTTATAAAAGCCTTAATCGTAACGACGATATGACCGCGCTTAAAAAAGACGGTACCAAAATTTTCACGAAAGATAAAACCGTCTATATAATCGGCGGGGAACAGTCGGGGGTTATTAACGGCGTTTACGATTTTCTGAAAATAAATTTCGGCTTCGAGGCTTTTTACTCCGATTGTTATACGCTTAAAACGAACGTTACCGATCTTAAACTTCTCGATTACGACGTAACCGATATTTCGGATATAGAATATCGTCAGAGAATAGGTTATGCGGCGGGTTTTTCGGATAATGCCGACGGCAAGATGATATCGTACCGTTTAAGAACGCTTGACAGTTACGGCGATCTGCTTCTTCCCATTCACACGGGCGACACGAGAACGACCGAAGTCAAAAACAATCATAACAGTAAGTATTTTCTTCCCGAAGAAAAATGGCTTGCCAAGTACCCCGAATTTTACTCTGGTAACGGGCAACTTTGCTATACCGCGCACGGTAAGGACACTTACGACGTTATGACGACGCTCTGCGCCGAAAAAATCGAGCAGTCTCTTCGTTGGTATCCCGCCGCAGAATATCCGCAATATAAATCCGTTCTTTTAGGACAGATGGATAACGTTGCGATGTGCGGTTGCACGACTTGTTCTAACATGAAGAGCGAACACAACGATTCCAACTCCGCCGCGCTTATGAAGTTTATGCACGACGTAGGCAAGAAAGTCAATGCGTGGATGGCTCTCGAAGAAAATGCGGAATATCGCAGAGAAAACTTCAAATATATGTTCTTCGCGTATCTCGATACGTCGCGTCCTCCGTTTACCGAAGACGAAAACGGTAACCTCGATATAAAGAAAGATCTGGCGTTTAACGACGACGTGAACGTTGCGCCTTTCTTCGCGCAAAGCCACCTTCATACGGGTGTCGCGTTCAATTCGGATACCAACCTCGAACAAAAAGAGTATATCAGACTCTGGGGTAAGGCATCCCCCGGTACGTGGGCGTGGTCTTACGGCGGATTCTACAACGACTTCTTTACGTTCTGGGATCTGTACAGTTTCTATCCGGACTATTATAAATATCTTACGGCAAACGGATACTCGCTTACCTTCCCGCAGATTAAAAGTTGTCAGACGGGGGCAGATACGGGATTCAACGTTTTCGCCATCTATATGTATTCCAAACTGGCGTGGAACAGCGAACTCGACATGCAAACGATTATCGACGATTACTTCGATGCGATGTACGCCGAAGCGAAAGAGCCGATGCTGGAAATGTTCAACGATTTAAGGTTGTGGTTCGCAAGATGCGTTACGGACTTCCACTGGGAATGGTCTGCGAATATGAACGGAAGTATTTCGGGTACTCTGCAATTCGTTAAGGAGGGAGATCTTGCCACTATGTTCGGTCATCTTGACGACGCGTATGCGAAAATCGAGATGTATAAAAAAGACACGGCAAAATATTCGAGTCTTAAATCGCATATCGACATGGAATGGCTTTTCCCCGCAAAAGTCGCAATTTCGAACGATACGGGTTTGTTTACCGAAAGTCAGGTTTCGGAGATGAAAACGAATTTCAAATCGTGCGTAAGGACGCTCGGATTGAGATATATCAAAGAGTTTACCAGTATAGAACCCTTCATTAACAGTTTATAACGAGAGGGAAAACGAAGATGAAAAAATTTATTCTTTTTATAACGATTGCGCTTTCGGCTTTATCGATGGCGTTATGCGTCGGCTGTGCGAGAGGCAACGATTCCGGCGGGAAAAAAGATAATGCGAAAGACTCCGAAAGCGGTCGTATTTCGCTGTCCGTCACGTCCGCGGATATGATATTCGGCGATAAATTGGATATTATATGTTTTTACGGCGGAAACGATACGGTAAAATGGACTTCGTCGGACGAGTCGGTCGCGACCGTAGATAACGACGGTTCGGTTTCCACCGTAGGCATAGGGGATTGCGAAATTACCGCCAAAGCCGACGGAGGCTCGGCGACTTGCGCCGTTTCCGTATCTATGGGCGATTATCTGCCCGAACTTAAAGTATTGCATATTAAAGACGACGAACTCGTTCTACGCGTGGGCGATAATTTCGAACCGGAAGTCAAAGTTTTGTTCAACAAAGTTTACTACGATTGCGAAATCGGAATTACAACGTCGAAAGACGGGGTTATCGGATATGCGGACGGGAAAATAGCGGCTAAAACCGAGGGCGAAGTTTCGGTGACCTTTACGGGCGAATGGCAAAACTTTACGGCAGACAGGCTTAATAAGGAAATCAGAATAAAGGTAATCGAAAACGTAGAATACAATAACAAAATCGTCATAGGCGGCAACGCTGTCGATTCGTCGGCGGTGGAAATATCCGTAGTTGCCGAATGGCAGGGCGAAACTTATCCGAACGTAGCCGAAGTCGATTCGTCGGTAACGATCAACGGAAGCGATTACGCCTGCGAATTTACCGCCGAAAACGAAGATTTGTTGAATCTCGAAAAGATTGCGGACGGTAAAGTCCGGATCGACGCGAACGGTATAGGCGATACGTTTTTGACGGCGAAATACGTCGGCGAAAACGGCAGAGTTTACGAAACGAAAATTGCGGTAACGGTATATTGCCCCACGGCGGTTTACGACGGACAACTTGATTTTTGCGCGTCGAAACCCATAGACGTGGCGAGCGTTTTCGGAACTCAGTACGCCAGAATTTTATCGGTAACGCAGGGTAACAAAACGTTGAAATCGGAGATGAACTATATCGAAGGCGTAAAGATTGCCGGCGACGAAACCGAACCGATGACGATTTTAACCAACGTCGGAGGATACGTGTTCGAGAACGTTTTCGGCTACGACGTCGAACTTACGAAAGATAATATTTTCGAAACTCTTCTTCTCGGCAGGGGCGACCTCATAAAAAAAGGATATTATATTCTCAATTCGGATATAACCGAAGCGATCGACTTTACTTCGCAGGCAAAATGCGCATATAAAGACGGCGACGCGGGCAATACTTATTTTTGCGGAACGTTTGACGGAAGAGGTCATATTTTCAGCGCGAAAGTCGGCGAAAACGGAGTGTTCGGCGGATTGTTCAACGGGGCGGTAATCAAAAACACCGAGTTTATATTTGAATTTTCCGACAAGTCGTCTTCTTGCGGGTTGGCGAGCAACGAAGCGACGTTCAATCATCAGAAAGGGGCGGTTAAGTTGAACAATATAGCCGTCAAAACGAAGAATTATTATCTTAACTCTTACGCGCTTTTCGCGTATTGCAACTTCAATCTCGAAATGCAGGACGTATACGTCAACATAAGCGGAACGGAAAAATTACCCGATTACACGGGTGTAACGACCGAAATGGCGGCGTTATTCCATTACGACCTTACGGCTACGATGGCGTCCAACGACGGTAAGTTTAAGGGAGGCTTCAGAAATATTTTCGTCGTAACGGGTAAGTTTATGCCTATGGCGTGCAGTAAATGGTATAGCGGTTATACGTACGTATCTTACGCCAAAAACGACGAAGCGCATCTCGGCAATTTCAAACCCACGGGATACGATCATCTTTACACTTATTGCCACGTCGTGGCAGACGAAGATAACGATCCGCAAACGCTTGCATACTACGGAACGCTGCTGTACGGCGGATCTGCGCCTCGTCCGTTCGCGTGGATTTTCAAAGCCCGCGCGGATATAACCGACGGCGGCATAGAAAGATACGACACCGCTTTCGAATTATCGAAAAAAACGGATAAAATCGGTGACTGGAACGTAACGTAACGAATAATGAAAAATAAAACCATAATAAAAATACGCTCCCGGATAAACGGGAGCGTAAAACTCGAAATTAAAAGCGAAAAACAAATTTCGAAAGTGAAATTCGCCGTAATTAAAGACGGCGATTTTCGCTTACTTATCGAAAGCGAAGTAAATTCCGCAGCCGTTTTTACGGGCGAAAGCAAAGTGGAAAATCCGAGGTTGTGGAGCATATCCTCGCCCGAACTTTACGAATATACGACCGAAGTCGTGTACGCGGACGGCGAAAAAGAAACTTTAACGGGCAAATTCGGATTCCGCGAAATAAGTACGGACTCCAAAAATATTCTACTCAACGGAAAGCCGCTGTACGTACGCGGATTTATCCGCGGGGCAAAGGCGCACGACCATGCAAACCTTTCGGGATTGCCGCTTAAAGAATTTTACGCGAAAAACCTTAAAGAAGCCAAAAAATTCGGTTTTAACTTCGTAAGGTTTCATTCCGTCGTGCCCGAAGAGGAATTATTCCGGGCAGCCGACGAAGAGGGAATACTCGTACACGTCGAACTCCGCCCGCCGCACGATATTTACAATAACCTCGAAGAGATGGTAACGACGGGCAGAGCGATCGTTCCCGAAGAATTTCTCGAAGAAACCGTAGATAAATACTTCAATCATCCGTCATTGTGCGTGTATTGCGTGGGTAACGAGATAAAAAAGGCTTGCGCGGACGATATACGAAAGGTCAAAGAAAAACTCGCCGAACTCGACGGAACGAGGCTGTTTCTCGATACGTGCGCCTGGGGCAAAAACAATCGCCCCTACGCGGATATGGACGTACAGCATTTAAGTTATTATTTCCCGTTCGGAAAGCACGCGGGTATGTACGACGATACCGAAAATCTGCTGGCGGCGAATACGGACGAAGACGAGCCTATGAAGACGGAGAGCGACGGCTGCGAAATCGTAAGAGATTTGTATTTCAACGTTCCGCTTATCGCGCATGAAGTGTGCCATTATACGGCTTTAAGAGATTTTTACGCGCTTAAAGAAAAGTTTATAAAAAGCGGCGCGCCTATGCCTTGGTGGATAGACGAAGAGATAAAACTCGTCGAAGAAAAGGGATATAAAGAATCGTTCGGCGAAATGTTCGCGGCAAGCAAGCATTTTCAGTTTATCTGCTGGAAAACGGCTTACGAAGAAATGCGTAAAAGCGCGCTGTTGGGCGGGTTTCATTTTCTGCAATTTGCGGATACCGACGCGTACGAAAACTCCAACGGAGTGGTCGATTGTTTCGACGACGAAACCTGCGTAAAACCCGAAGAATTTTTGAAATTCAACGGCGATAGAGTGATTATCGCGGATTTGGGCAGCAGAAATCGCTACTGCTCGGAAGAGATAACCGTACCCGTATATCTGTCAAATCTCGGCGAAGACAATGTAAAAAAAGCGGATTTGTACATATCCGTCGAAAAGGGCGGAAAGAGATACGTCGGCTGTTCGATGAAAAATCTCGACGTTACGCGTAAGGGCGTGTATAAACTCTGTAAAACGAGAATAACGCTCCCGAACGAAAGCGGAGTGTACGCGTTAAAAATAAAACTCGTCGCGAAAAACGAACTTTATTGCGAAAACGAATGGGCGATATGGTTGTACGATAAAAACGAAAGCAAAGAAATGTACGAAGAGTTCGTTTCTTACGACGACGGCAGCGTCGTTATAACCGACGATATGAAGACGGCGTTCATCGCTTTGGAAAACGGCAAAAGAGTATGCCTTATATATCGCTCGGAATGGACGAGACATCGCCGTAACCCGAATATGAAAAATCCCGAATACGCGTTTAAGGCGAGTTGGAACCGCTTTAAGCCCGTTATATGGGACAGAGGAACGAATTTCGGCGGGCTTAACGATAAAAAGACTCTTAATAAATACGGTTTTCCGTGCGAAGATTATTACGATTTCAACTATTGCGAAATAAGCGAAGACTGCGATAAAATCGTACTCGACGATTTCCCGGTAAAGGTTAAGAAGTTGGTAAGCGGTATAGATAAGAGTTCGCGCGACAGATTCGACGCTTATAAAGACGCGTATAATCTGCCCGAACTTATGCCGGACAGAACGCTCCGCGATTTCGGATATATGTTCGAACTCAAAGCGGGAAAAGGCAGATTGCTCGTGTGCGGGTTTAACCTGACGGGGATAGACGAAAACGAACCGTCGGCTACGGCAACTGCAAGGTTTATAAAAAACTATATAAATAGCGACGATTTCAATCCCGAAAACGAAATTCCGCTCGAAGAATTAAAGGCTTACGCCAAGCGTTGCGCGAAAGAGCCCGTAAGAGAGCGCACGATGACTCAATTCTGGCAACTCGACGACGCTCCCGTAGAAAGCCCCGAATTCTGGCGCGAAGCGAAAGAATATCTTAAATAAACGTAAACGCTATGTCAAAAGATTTGAAAATAATGAGTAAAAGCCGAAAAGAACTGAAAAAACTTATATCCGGAATGAGTTTGGAAGAAAAGGCGTTGCAATTAACGCAGTTTCCCTCATACGAGCTGGACGACAATCAGGAAAAGATCGTGACGGGCTTCAGCCATTTAGGCAGTGTAGAACGCGAGTCGTTGTGGCGTATCGGTACGATCTTAAACGCTCCGAACGCCGAAGCGGTGCAATCGATCCGCAAAACGCGGCGAGAAAAAGGAATCGAAGATCCGCTGCCGATGATGTTAGACGTCATTCACGGTTACAGAACCGTTTATCCGGTGCCCGTCGCTACGGCGTGTAGTTTTGATACCGCGCTTATCGAAGATTGCGCGGAACTTGCCGCAATTGAAGCGAAATACGACGGCATAGACGTAACTTTTTCGCCTATGGTAGATTTGAGCCGCGACGCGCGTTGGGGCAGAGTTATGGAAAGCGGCGGCGAAGATCCGTATTGGGGCGGAGAAGTCGGCAAAGCGACGATCCGTGGTTATCACAAGGGCGGAATTGCCTGTTGCGTGAAGCACTTTGCAGGTTACGGAGCCGCCGAGGCGGGGAAAGAATATAATACGACCGATATTTCCGACCGGAATCTGCGCGAATATTATTTGCGCCCGTATAGGGAGTGCCTTAAAGAGAACCCAGAAATGTTCATGAGTTCGTTTAACCTCTTAAACGGCAAGCCGATTTTGGGGCATAAGGACATTATGGTCGATATGCTTCGTAAAGAATGGGGCTTCGACGGCGTTGTTATTTCCGATTATAGTTCGGTCGAAGAACTGTACGAACACGGTTATTGCGCTACCGGCGAGGACTGCGCGCGCGTTTCCATAGAAAGCGGACTCGATATCGAAATGGGGTCGACCGTTTATGCGGGGCTTTTGCCGAAACTCGTTCGGGAGGGCGTTATATCCGAAGAAAAACTCGACGAGTCGGTTTTGCGTGTTCTTGAACTGAAAAATAAACTCGGTATGTACGAAAATCCCGACAGATACGCCGATACTAAGAAAAGAGACGAAATTACGCTTTCGGAAAGCGCGAGAGATTTGGCGAGAAAAGCAGCGGAAGAGAGTTGCGTTTTGTTGAAAAACGACGGAATACTTCCCCTAAGGGAAAACGCGAAAGTTGCGTTTGTAGGTCCTTTTGTCGAGGAGCGCGAAATTATAGGCAACTGGTCGAAAAAAGCGCGTATGGAAGATACCGTAAGCGTTAAAGAAGGCGTTGAAAAACTTTTAAGACACACCGTACCGTGTGCGCGCGGTTGCTCGTGGAAGTTGTTCGATATTGACGAAAGCGGGTTTGAAGAGGCGGAAAAGGTGTGCAAAGACGCAGACTTTATAGTGGCGTGCGTCGGCGAGCATATGCTGAATTCGGGCGAAGCCCATTCGCGCACGGATATCCGTATTCCCGAAATTCAGCGTAAGTTCGTCGCCCGCCTTCATAAATTGAACAAGCCGCTTGCGCTCGTCGTGTTCGGCGGCAGACCGCTTGCGCTCGGCGACGTCGAGAAACTTGCCGACGCGATTTTATACGTCTGGCAACCGGGCACCGAAGGCGGCAACGCTATTGCAAATCTCATATACGGTAAAGCCAACCCTTGCGGAAAAACGGTTATGAGTTTTCCGCGCTCTGTGGGGCAGTGTCCGATTTATTACAATCATTTTTCGACGGCAAGACCGAAACGGAAAGACATTCCGTCGTTTTATAGCGACGAAAGATTCCGCTCGGGTTATGATGACGAATATAATTCTCCGCTTTATCCTTTCGGTTACGGACTCTCGTACACGAAATTCGAGTATTCGGACTTAAAACTGTCGGCAAAAAAACTTAACCGCGGCGGGAAAATCACGGCGAACGTGAAGTTGAAAAACGTCGGAAAATTCGGCGGATACGAAATCGTTCAATGGTATCTGCGCGATTTATTCGCTTCCGTCGTTCGCCCCGTTAAGGAACTGAAAGGCTATGAAAGAGTTTTCTTAAAAGCGGGCGAGGAAAAGCTCATAACTTTTGAAATTACGGAAGAGACGCTGAAATTTTATACGGACGGCGGAGAATTTGCGGCAGAAAACGGCAAATTCGAGTTGTTCGTCGGCGGGAATTCAAGGGATTGTCTGAAAGCCGATTTTGAACTTATCGGTTAAAACGGGAAAATAATATCTTAAATAAACGTAAACGCTATGTCGAAAGATTTGAAATTAAAGTATAAAACTCCCGCCGAAAGGACGAACGACGGCTGGGAAAGATATTCTCTGCCGATCGGGAACGGTTACGGCGGAGCGAGCGTGTTCGGCGGAGCGGACGAAGAGAGGTTGCAGTTTACGACCAACGTTTTCGCCAATACGTTTAGTCAGGGCGGGGTATCGAATTTTCTTGAACTGTATATAGAATTTAACGACGTCGCCGAAAACTACGAACGCGGGCTCGATATAAAAACGGGTATCGCGTTTTCTTCGTATAAATCGGCGTTCGGATTAACGAAGAGAGAAGCGTTTTTCAGTTACCCCGATAACGTATTCGCATACCGCGTAAAAACCGAGAAACCGAAAGACCTCAGAGTAAGGGCGGAGATACCCTATCTCGGCGTAAGGAGCGCGGACGACGGCGGACGAACGGGCGAAATTTTCGCAAACGACGGCTGTATCGAAATAAAGGGTACGCTTCCGTCGAGAAATTTATCGTACGACGCGAAAGTCGCAGTTATAGCCGACGGCGAAAAGACGATAGAAAATGGCGAAATCGTCGTGAGAAACGCTCTATACGCCGTTATATTGCTCGTTTTCGATACGTCGTATAAACTTTGCCCCGAAGCGTTTTCCACGCACAGAGCGGTAGGCGAAGACCCGACCGAAAAAGTCGCGGCAAGATTGAATTCTGCGTTGAAATCCGGTTACGAAAAACTCAAAGAAAGACATATCGCCGATTTTTCGTCGATTATGAACAGGGTAGAGTTTGATATAGGCGGACGCTATGACGGCAGGACGACGGACGAACTTTTATCGTCGTATAAAGAAGGAAACGACGAACCCTATCTTGAAGAGGTTTATTATCAATACGGCAGGTATCTGCTCGTATCTTCGTCGAGAAGGGGAACGCCGCCCGCATCGCTGCAAGGCGTGTGGACGGTACACGATAAGTCGCCCTGGGGCAGCGGATTCTGGCACAATATAAACGTTCAGATGAATTATTGGCACGCCTTTTCGGCGAATATAGCCGAAACGTTCGACGCTTACGCGGATTTTTTCAAGGCGTATCTGCCCGAAGCGGAGAAAAACGCAAAGGAATGGATAAAAGAAACGAACCCCGAAAACTTCGACGGCGATTGCGGCTGGATAATAGGTACGGGCGCTTTTTGTTACGAGGTAGAAGGTAAAAATCCGAACAGTCATTCGGGGCCGGGAACGGGCGGACTTACCGCAAAAACGTTTTACGACGCGTACGATTTTACCCGCGATAAAGAATTTTTGAAAAATTACGCCTATCCCGCCGTTCACGGAATGGCAAAATTCTTAAGAAAGACGCTACGGGACTACGACGGCAGAAAACTCTGTTCGTTTTCGGCTTCGCCCGAACAGATATTGTCGGGCGAATGGGTAAACGAACATAAATATCAGCAATACTATCATACCGTAGGCTGTTCTTTCGATCAACAGATGGTGAAAGAAGTATTCGCCGACGACCTTAAATTATCCGAAGTTCTCGGCGTATACGACGAAACGAATAAGTTCGAAGAGGAAAATATAAACTCGCTCGATGCCGTTCGCGTCGGGTACAGCGGGCAGATAAAGGAATACGACGAAGAAAACTTCTACGGCGAAATAGGCGAAGCGAAACACAGACACTTATCTCAACTCGTGGCGTTGATGCCGGGCGAGCAGATAACGAGCGACACCCCCGCTACGCTCGACGCGGCTAAGATTACGCTCGATTACCGCGGCGACGAATCTACGGGCTGGGCGCTTGCGCACAGACTTTGCTCGCGCGCGAGGACCGGCGAGGGCGATCACGCTTATCTGCTTTTGCAAAATTTGTTGAAAAAGCGAACTCACCCCAATTTGTGGGACGTGCATCCGCCTTTCCAGATAGACGGTAACTTCGGCGCGACCGCGGGAATGACCGAAATGCTTCTGCAGAGCCACGGCGGATTTATTTCGCTGCTTCCCGCGTTACCCGGAAAGTGGAAAACAGTAAAATTCAAAGGGCTTAAAGCCCGCGGGAATTTCGAAGTTTCGCTTACGTACGCCGACGGGGTGATTAACGAGTGTGAAATAATTTCCGGTAAAGGCGAGATGGTAACTCTGTATTACGGCGGGGCTGCCGATAAACTCGAAGTTAAAAGCGAAGGCAGACGAATTCCCGTAAAAACCGACGGCGATAAAATTTATTTCTCGACCGATAAAGGTAGAACTTATGCGGTAACGGGCTTTGAAAAACGCGTTAATCGACCTATAGCGAGCGATTTTACGGCGAGTTGGCAAGAACGCGGCGTTAAACTCGAATGGAAAAACGACGGAAGAGAATATAACGTTTTCCGCGCGAAAGACAGCGAATCGGGTTATACGCTTATAGGTAAATCGTGTAACGGCGGATTTTTCGACGAAGACTTTTCGAAAAAAAACAAGGCAAGGCTTACGTATAAAATCGTTTTAAGCGGCGGTGACGAAAACGGAAAAGGCGACGGAGCGACGGCGGTATTGAATCCCGCTTCCGAACTCGAAAAAGAGCGATACGCTTACAGGCTTAAAGTCAATAATCTGAATATAGTTAATAAGTAGCGAAGTGCGTAAATAAAAACGCGTTTTATAAAACGGCGTAACGCTTTGATAAACTATAAAAATTTAACGCCCGCGCGGAAAGTCGTGTTCCGTACGGGCGTTTTAATATTCTTGTCTGGTATATTGCAAGTTTTGAAAAAAACACCTGAAAAAAAGATATTGAATTTATTTCGTTCGTGTGGTACAATTACCTTATACGAGGTTTATTATGAACGGAAACAAGATTATTACCGCTTTGCTGGTGGGGGTATTTGCTACGACGTCCTGCAAAAAAGCCGCCGACAGTTTTCGGATTATATCTCCGGGCGACATAGTTTCGTTGAATAACGCCGAAATAGCGGATTTTATAGACGATTATTATTTCGGGAAGAGCCTTGAGTATATCGATAAAAGCAAAGGCGACAGATATTTCCCGAATTCCGTCGGAATTAAATGGAACGGCGTCTGCGGGGATTACGAATTAACGGTGTCTTTAAGCGAAGATTTTTCAAATGCGGTAACGTATAACGGCGAAGGCTTTGGCGCGCCGATCGACGGGTTGTTTACGGGGAAGACGTATTTCTGCAAAGTAAAGTCGTCGAAAGACGGGCAAGAAAGCGAAGTAAAACGGTTCGCGACCGAACGCGGACCGAGGACCGTAAAAATAGACGGCGTTTCCAATACCCGCGATATCGGAGGGTATCCTTCGGGCGACAAAGAAATAAAACAGGGTATGGTTTATCGCGGAGCGACGCCCGAAAAAATTACGACGGGCGGTCTGAAAGAATTTTCGGCTTTAGGGATAAAAACGGTAATCGATTTACGCGAAAGATCGAGCCGCAATGGAAATATGCCGGGTATAAATTATATCGACTTGCCCGAAAAGGGCGGACCGTGCTACGCGCGCGGCGACAGAAACCTGTCGGAAGAGCCGTTTACTTCCGCGCTCGTTCAATCGGTTAAAGTATTTGCCGACGAGAGTAATTATCCGATATATTTTCATTGTCAGATAGGCAGGGACAGAACGGGTACGCTTGCGTTTATAATAAACGGACTTCTCGGAGCCGACGATAAAGATCTTGCGCTCGATTACGAACTGTCGTGTTTTTCGGCGGCGGGTTGCGTCGATTATGACGATAAAAATAAACAAATCGAAGATATGACGACTAATTTCAACGGTATGAAAGCGTATTTTATTAAATATTCGCAGATGAAAGGATTAAGTTCTTCAACCGTTCAAAGCGGTATAGAAGCGTTTTTAATCGATAACGGCGTTACGGCAAAGGAGATTACGAAAATAAAAGAAATACTTCTCGATTGACGTAAATAAAGGCGGCTTCGGGGTTTCAGACCCCGAAGCCGCCTTCGTATTATTCGGTTTTTTCGCTGCGCGAAACGGTTTCTTTGAATTTACGGTATTGTCGGTAGAAAGTTACCGAACTGTTAAACCCGCACTTTTCCATTATTTCGCTGACGGACAACGTTTTTTCCGACAGCAATTCAACCGCTTTTTGCATTCTTATCTGGTTGAGATAAGTTTTGAAAGGTACTCCGACGCACGTATTGAACAGGTAACTGCATCTGCCTTCCGAATAACCGAAGTTTTTTGCCATCGATTGCAGGCTGATCTGCTCGGCGAAGTGTTCGTTTATATAGTCGATGAAGCCGATTGCTTTTTCATTCGCGTACAGCGTTTCGCGGCGGTGCAAAGGGTAGGCTTTTATGAGCGCGTCGAAGAAAAGATTTGCGTAAGAGCAGTTAAGTAAATAAGTTTTGTCTTTTGCGTTCAGCCAGTCGTTCAGGATTTTTATCGCGGGTTTATTTTTTTCTTTGTCCGTCATAAACGAAGGAAAAGTCATATTTTCATATCGTCTGGTTAAATTTACGGTATATTCTTTACCTAAAACTATAACTATCGCAGATAAATTTTTTCTGTAATAATCGTAACTGTGTATCTGAAATTTATCCACGAAGCAAATGTCGCCGGCGGTGAGAGTCTGTTTCTGATCACGAATTCTGGCGACGGTTTCTTCGCGCTCTATATAAGCGAATTCAAGGCTTTCGTGATAGTGAGGAATTTCCAGAAGGTAAGGTTCCTTTTTAAGAAATATATGAAAATTGTCGTCTGCTTCGGTCTGGTAGAATAAATCCAACTTTTCTACGTTGTAGGGGTTTTGCATAATAATCCGGACGCTCCGATAAGTAATGACAAAGCCTATTATAACAGAATTTCGGAAAAAGTCAATAAATGTATGAAAATTAACGTAAATAATCGTAAGCGGTTTTAATAACCTCTGATTTGCGAACTATAAATACGTGAAGTTTTGACACAAACAACGGGGCTTTCGATATAGATTTTTTTCCTGTAATGGGTTAAAATATTTATATAATCGGGTAGGAAAATTATTTTTCTTTTTCACCTTTGAAGAGAAAATCTTTTAGCCGAAATTAAGGAGGAAAGTTTAATGACGAAAACGTTTCGCAAAATATCTGTATTGACGTTGTTTACGGTATCGTTCTGCGTTTTTTTTGCGCTTACGGGTTGCTCGGATAACGTCGGCGATTCTTCGAAGAACGGTAAAAATACGTATACGGTCAACTTCGATCTTTGTACCGAACTTGAAACGACGAAAGTTTTGCCGAAAAAAGTCGAAAGCGGTTCGAGGATAAACAAGCCGCAGGTTTACGTTACGGGCGATTACGAAGAAACGTGGGAAATCGAAGGTTGGTATATGGAAGAAACCTACGTTACCGAGTGGGACTTTTATTTCGACGAAGTCGAATCCGATATGACGCTTTACGCCAAATGGAAAGCGAATATGCAATACTCCGTCAATTATTATAAGAACGGCGAAGATTATCCTACGTATACGACCAAAATAAAAGCGGGTTTACAGGCTTCGGAGTGCGACGAACAATTCAAGGGTTACGAAGTTTTCGGCTATTACACGTCCGCAGATTTTACGACGAAATTCGATTTCGAAACCCCGATCAACTCGACTACCGATATTTACGTTAAATTGTCCGATTATATTTATTTCACGCCGAGATATTTGTCTATGGCGGACAGTAAAGACGGCGCGTCGGCGTCGCTTGCCCGCGACGGAAAGAGCGTAGAAATAACTTACGCCACGCCGAAAAGTTTTATATACGCGAAAGATCTGAATTTTGCGACGAACGGGTACGAACTTCTCGAACTCGCGTATAAACTCGACGGCGGCGCGCGCGCGGATATTTATTGGTATGCGTCGGACAGCGACGGTATGCCGATTGCCGATCAATTCGATTTCAACGAGGTCACGAAGAGCGTCGGCGCGAAAGATTACGGCGCGGATATAACCGTGGACGAAGACGGCTGGACGCACGTCGTATACGATCTCACCCGTCCGAAAGGTTATACGGACGGCAGTATTACGTCGCCGCTGAAAGACATTGCCGTGCTCAACGGTTTCCGTCTGGACGTTACGGGTAATTACGCCAACGCCACGCTTACGGTAAAATATATCAAAGCGCATAAAAAACCCGCAGCCACGAGCAACGACGTAAATATCCACGTTGACGAAAAGCGCGTTAAAACGATAACGGTTCCGGTCGGCGAAACGCTCGAACGGCCGAACGACGCCGATATAGTTTCGGGCAGAAGAGTAGAGGGTTATTATACGACTCCTGCTTTCGACGAAGGCAGCGAATATGAATTCGGATCGACCGTTGAAGAGGAAACGAATCTTTACGCGAAACTTTCCGACTATATATACTTCAACGGCGCAATGATTAAACAATTCACGCCTCTGGACGGAGCGGATACGACGTTAAACGCCGACGGGACGGTAACCGTCGCAGGCGCGAACGGGTCGTACGTACACAAAAAAGGACTGAACCTTGCGGTGAACAGAAGGGGCGAAATCGAGATAAGGGCGAAACTCGTCGGCATAACGCGGGTAGACGTCTGGATTTTCGGGGCGTATTCGTTAAACGGCGAGCATAAAGTCGGCACCGATTACGGCGCGGTCAACGGAGGATTAAGGTATCGCGGCGTAGACGCGGCGTACGGATATACCGCGGTAGCCGACGGAGAATACACCGTCATGACGTTCGATCTTGCGTACGCCAACGGTAATTCGGCGAAAGATCTGATTCTCGAAACGATAGCGGGTATAAGAATCGAAACGGCGGTCGTCGATTCTTCCGTATCCGAACCGAAAATGATTATAGATTACGTAAAGACCAAGACCGTAATACCCGACGGTAATTTAGCCGTAAGATATTACGTCGGCGAAACCGTTAAGCATACCGCAAAAGTAAACGTCGGTTCGTACGTGCCGAAATTGAAAGACGAAGAGGTCGCTTTCGGAAGGCAAATCGCGGGGTATTATACCGACGCGGCGTTGTCAAACGCTTTCGACTTTACGAAAACGATTTCCGCCGATACGAACGTATACGTCAGACTTTCGGATTATGCGTATTTTAACGGAGAAATGCTTAAAAACGGATTTACGGGCGGCAATGCGACGAAGACGTTGAACGCCGACGGCACGCTGACGCTGCTCGGCGCGGATAAGGATAAGTTTATTCACCAAAAAGGACTTAACCTCTCCGTCGAAGGCGCGAACCGCGTTGAAATCAGGGCGAGGCAAAACGGCGTTTACAGGCTCGACCTGTATTTGTTCGGAAATTATACTCTTGACGGTAAGGATGCGACGGCGACCGATTATTCTCCCGACTTAAGGTATCGCGGCGTAGACGCGTCTTACGGTTACAGCGTGGTAAACGACGGCGAATACGTAATAATGACTTACGACCTGTCTTATGCCGGCGGACAGACGTCGAAAAACCTCGTATTTAACGTAATTAACGGTTTCCGAATAGACGTAACGGGCGTAAACGAAAGTATAGCCGATTCGTCGATCGTGATAGATTACGTTAAAATCATAAAAAGATAATGATCGTCCGAAAGGCGTTCAAATATGTTATAAGGAGAGAAAATCCAAATGAAACAAAGTAACAAAAAAACGTTGATCTGCGTATTGCTTTGCGCTCTGTTTTGCGCGGTCACGGCGTTTGCGTTCGCAGGCTGCAAAAAGACGGAAGCCGCCAAAAAATACGCCGTTATATTTATGGACGGCGAAACGCAGATAAGCGAACAGACAGTTGAAGCGAATAAAGAAGCGGTAAAACCCGCAGATCCGACGAAAGAGTCGACGGCAGGCGAAGTCTATACTTTCGCAGGCTGGTCTTTAACCGAAAACGGCGAAACGGTAACGGACTTTACGATTAAAGCCGATACTACTTTTTACGCGGTGTATACGTCGTCGACAAGACAGTACAAGGTTACGTTTATGAACGGGAGCGAAAAACTTTCCGAATCCGACGTAGACTATAACGGCGTTGCCGCCGCGCCGACGCAAACCCCCGCGAAAGAATCTACCGTAGACACGGTTTTCGCGTTCGCAGGCTGGTCTTTGACCGAAAACGGCGAAACGGTAACGGACTTTACGATTAAAGCCGATACTACTTTTTACGCGGTGTACACGCCGGCGACAAGACAGTACAAGGTTACGTTTATGAACGGAACCGAAAAACTTTCGGAAAACGACGTCGATTACAATACGACCGCCGCCGCGCCCGCAACCAATCCCTCTAAGCCGTCCGACGCAGGTAACGATTATACGTTTGCGGGCTGGTCTTTAACCGAAAACGGCGAAACGGTAACGGACTTTACGATTAAAGCCGATACTACTTTTTACGCGGTATATACGTCGGTAACGAGAAAGTACAAAGTCACGTTTATGAACGGAAGCGAAAAACTTTCCGAATCCGAAGTCGACTATAACGGCGTTGCCGCCGCTCCGACGCAAACCCCTGCGAAAGAATCTACCGTAGACACGGTTTTCGCTTTCGCCGGCTGGGCTTTAACCGACGGCGGCGAGAAGGTCGACGAACTTAAAATAACGGGAGATACTACTTTTTACGCGGTGTACACGTCGGCTACAAGACAGTACAAGGTTACGTTTATGAACGGGAGCGAAAAACTTTCCGAATCCGACGTAGACTATAACGGCGTTGCCGTCGCTCCGGCGCAAACCCCTGCGAAAGAATCTACCGTAGACACGGTTTACGCTTTCGCCGGCTGGTCTTTGACCGACGGCGGCGAGAAAGTCGACGAACTTAAAATAACGGGCGATACGACGTTTTACGCCGTTTATACGCCTTCCGTAAGGAAGTATAAGGTACAATTTATCGGCGACGATTTAGACGTAACCGTTTCCGTCAACGCAAGAGAGAACGTTCCCGCGCTTAAAGACGAAGAAGGCGCGCTCGGCAGAAAGATAGTAGGTTATTATTCCGACGAAGAATTCGGAACCGAATTCGATACGGAAGCCGAAATATTAAAGGATACCGTCGTTTACGTAAAACTTTCCGATTACGTTTACTTCAACGGCGCGATGCTCAATAAATTTACGGACGCAAATGCGACGAAGACGTTGAACGCCGACGGAACTCTTACCGTGACGGGGGTAAACGGTTCGTTTATACACAAAAAAGCCCTGAATCTGGCTATGAACGACACCAACGGATTAGAGATAAAAATAAAAACCGATTTACACGGTGGATTTATCGGGCTGCATTTATTCGGCGAATATACGCAGGGCGGCGTAGCGAAAACGAGTACGGATTACGGAACCCCCTATTATCGCGGTCGTAATGCCGAAGGATTCGAAGGATGGAGTTGTACCGCTGCCGATAGCGACGGTTATGTGGTAATGACGTTTGATCTTGCCTACATTTCGAAAAACGCAACGAAATCCGACTTTGCTTTCAGAGTTATCAACGGATTGAGAATAAATATTTCCTCCGGAACGGAGTCAAAGATAACCATAGACTATATAAAATCTATAAAGATAGACAGTTCGTACAACGTCAACTATTACGTTAACGGGGCTGTTAAAAAGACCGCTACGGTCAAAGAAGGCGAAAAGGCGGTTGCGCTTAAAGACGAAGAAGGCGCGCTCGGCAGACAGATTGCCGGATATTACACGGACGCTGCGTTTACGCAGGTATTCGATATGGCAAACACCGCTATCACGCAAGACACGAACGTTTACGTCAAACTTTCCGATTACGTCTACTTCAACGGCGTAATGATGAGTAAGTTTACGGGCGGCAATGCGACGAAGACGTTGAACGCCGACGGCACGCTGACGCTGCTCGGCGCGGACTTAAACAAACTCATTCATCAGAAAGGGCTTAATCTTGCCGTCGAAGGCGCGAACCGCGTTGAGATCAGGGCGAAGCAAAACGGCGTGTACAGGCTCGACCTGTATTTGTTCGGGGATTATACGCTTGACGGCAATAACGCTACCGCGACGGATTATATAGAAGCATTAAGATATCGCGGAGTAAACGCGTCTTACGGTTACAGCGTGGTAAACGACGGAGATTACGTTATTATGACGTACGATCTCGCCTACGCCGGCGGAACGACGGCTAAAAATCTCGTATTTAACGTAATTAACGGTTTCCGCATCGATATAGTCGGCGTAAACGATAAAATAACCGATTCGTCGATCGTGATAGATTACGTTAAGATTATAAAAAAATAGGAGCAACTTGAATAAATGAAAAAAGGCATTGCGTTGTTTTTGTCTTTGATTTTAACGTCATGTGCGGCGGGGTGCGGTAATTCTTCCAAAAAACCGAGCCCCGGCCCGACGCCGGGCGTAAAGACCGAAAAAAAGGTCGTCGACCTCGCTGGGCAGACGGCTTTATCCGAAACGGTTACGAAATCAAATCAATATGCAAACGGAGTACAGGCGTATTACGTCGACAACGACAGAACGACTTACGTCGTGTCAAACCGAAATACGGATTTATATCACGAACTTTCGGGTAAAAAATTCGTTTCGAGTTTTCGTAATAAGCAGGGCGAAGAATATCTGTATAACACTATGGATTCTTACGTCGTATACGGCAACGAATATTATTACGGCAGCGACGGACCGACCGACGCGAGAATAAACACGACCAAACTCGGTTATTACTATTATTCGACTTACGTCCGCGATATGGGTTTCGACGACGCCGTGCCGCTTCATCTCGAAAAAGCGTACCATACCTATTCCGATCGCACTCAACAGCAATACCGGATTATCGCCGACGATAAAACGAATTATCTTACCGAATTCGGATACGAGATAAAGGTTAAAAAATCGCGCGTTTCGGGTATCGAACTTCGCGACGGCGACGAAATCGTAACCGGATTGAAAGAAGGCACCTATACTTTCGATAATCTCGGATATATAGGTCTGAATATCGCAAAGGCGGGAATCGTCGGTATAATAACCGTCGGTCAGGGTACGAAAGTTTCGGTGTCGGTAAACGCGAAAAACTACGTTATAAGGCAATATCTTCCGCTGAACGGCATATCCGCAATGGGCGAAGAAACTTTTGCCAACAGGCTTTACACGGACGAAACGCATTCTTTCGCGGGGCTGAGAAAAGCGTATACCGAAGAAACGGAATTGTTGACGGAAGATAATATTTCCGTCGATGCGAAAGACGGAGCGAGATTCGTCGGCTATAACCGCCTTACCGGCGCGTACGAATTCGTAATCGACGGGCAGGGCTTTAACGAATCTTACTATAAACAACCGCAAAAGAAATATTTCGAAAGCGTTAAGGTAAGCGGCGCGAAAGACGACAGAGTCGCGTATCTTTCGGTTAAAACGGTTTTCCCGTTAGAGGGTGCGGCAATCGCCGATAAAAACGGAAATCTTTTGCCCGTACCGTTGCAGGTCGGTAAAAATTTCGGGCATGAAAAAGAAGAGCCGATATACAATCCTACGGACGCGAAATACGGCGAAACGATATTGCCGCTTTGCATAAAATCGGGTGAAGAATACGAATTTACCGTAGTAAACGCTTATCAGAAGTGGGGTAATTACGACCTTAAACAACTTTCGTCGATAGAATACTTCATATCTTATTACCATTTGTCTACCGGGGTAACCGAAACCAACTGTATCGCGCCGTATTATTCGGCGGGGGCGAAAGGCGGGTTCGGGGTTGCCTGGGTCTTGCCCGATTTCAGAGGTTGCAGCGGTAACTTCTGGGCAAACGACGAAACGCAGACGGGCGATCCGCAATATAACTCGGTCGGCACGCTTTGCGCTCCAACCGATAACTACGGCTTGTCTATGGGCAATTATAACGGTTCCGACATAGCGTATTCCGGTCTTACTTACGCCGATCTTACCTATTCGTATACGTCGGCGGACGGAAGTTACGAATATTCGATGCGACACGTCGAGATGCCGCAGAAAGACGAATCGCGAACCTATTACACGATAGAGTTTACCTTCCTCGAAGATACGTTTATCGATAACGAAGCGTTCAGCATAATAGGTTTCGACGGAAGAAAAGGCACGTATAAAAATTCGGCTTACCTCGACGAAAACGGCAACCACACGGAACTTGTCAATCCGACGAAGAAGGGTAATATCGAAATTTATAAACTCAATAAAGAAGGATCGTATTTTACCTATTACGGTTTGCCGTCCGCTCTCAGGGACGAAACCGGTAACTTCGGATGTATCGTAAAAGATTATTCGATAACCGTCGGCGGAAAAGAAACCGACGTGGGACTTGCGTTCCTTAACGATTTCAGATCAAACCCGACGTTCGGCGATCTCAATTACGGCAGTCTTACTCTCGACGAATCGGTATCTTTCAAAAAAGGCGATAAAATCAGCGTAGACGTGATTTTGTTGCCGTACGGATTGGTCGGGCAGGAAACTTGCGAAAACGTAATTAAGGTTTATAACGACAGCGTCAAAAACGCGCTTACCGTTACGGCGGCGGTCGGAACGGTAACCGCCGATACCTGGATACCTACCGTGGCGGCGCAGAACGGGGTTGCGGAGTTTACCCTTACGGGCGGAACTTACGGAAATTCAGCCGAAGTAAATTACGCGGTCAAAGTTCAGGGATACGATACGCTTGCAAGACCGAAAATTTACGAAAAAGTAAACGGCGAATGGGTGCCTTATAATTACGCTACGGAACTCGGTTACGACGGTTACGGCGTTCTTTGCGAGAACGAAAAACTTACTTATACGTTCGTCTTTACCCAGAACGCCGCGGGCAGAACGTTCAGGGTAGTTACCGAATGATTACCCGAAACATTACTTGTAAAGGAGATTTTTCATGAAAAAAGATTCCAGACGAAAATTATCTATAATATCCGCATTGACGGCAGCGATAATGCTTACGGCTACCGTCGGCTGTAAAGGCAAAACCTCGGTTTCTCCCGGCGGCGAAGAACCGACCGATACGATTCGGGTCGACCCGCTCGATCTCGGAAGCGATTTCAACCCGGCTTATTATCCCGTTAAAGAAAAAATAACGCAACGCGAAGGCAAAATAGACGTCGTAATAGTTTTCAACGGGCTTCAACCCGGTTGGAGAGCCCTGGCAAAAGAATACGAGCGTCTGCATAGCGGAGCCGTTACCGTCAAGTTATACGAAGACAACTATTCTTCGGCGACTTATAAAGACGCGCTTACTTACCAGATAACGAATAAAAATACCGACTGGGATATAGTTCAGGGTAACATAGTTTCGAGCCTTATCAATAAGTACTGTATAAATATGTATACTTACGTAAACGGCAGAAACGCTTACGCGGGCAATAAAACGTGGAGTAACGTAATCGAAGAAGACGCGTATATTACCGATAAGACCGGTACCAACACCAGCACTTATATAATGAATTCCGAAAGCCTTCTTACCGCGTGGTTCGTAAACACGGTCGCTTTGCAGGCTGCCGGCGAACAGGGGTATACCAACAAAAACGGCGAAGCGGGCAACCCCGTTACGTGGGACGATCTTATAAACCTTTGCGATTGTATGCAGAAGGCAGGGTATTCCAATCCGCTCGGAATATCTCTTACGAAAGACAGTATAGGCGAGTATACGTTCTCGTGGCTGTTGAGGGTGTACGGCGATTACTATTTCAGAAACGAATACGAAGGGATAATGAAGAATAAAAATTACGTTTACGATCCGACTTCCGAAAATCCCGAAAACGATATTAATTACGCGATAGATTACACGTGGCTTTTCAATAAAGTACTCGACGAGTCGTCCGAAAAGTATATAGGACCGAAGAGCGCGAAGTTCAAAGAATTTATCGGTCAGTTCGACAAGATGAAATCGTATCTTCCCGCCGGCGCGAAACAGACGACTATGGAAGAAATGCGCAACAGATTCCAGACGCAGACCAACGGTAAAAGCGACCCGCAGATAATTCTCGATTATTCCGGTTCCGGGCTCGGTTTCCTCAGCAGCGAAACGAGCAACTTCAAAATCGACTTTTTCGATTATCCCCAAATGGTAAGCGAGGGCAACTTCGTACCCGAAAATACCGTTACGAGGGACGTCGGCGGCAACGGCGGTTATCTGTCGATAATAGACCACGATTCCGCGCAGGACGCGCTCAATCTCGACTTCATGAAATTCGTGATGTCCCCTTACGGTCAGACGATTTACTACGACGCGTTGAGTAAAACCTCGGTTACCCCCAAGGGCTTGACTCTCGTTAAAAACAACCTCGTAAAGATACCCGAAAACTGGAAAGCGTTCTTCGCTACGGATAAAATTTCGTTCACCGGTCTTGCGGATAACAACGAATTCGTCCGTAATATGATTCTCAATCTCGGCGGCAACAAGACTTTACCCGATACGAGAAACGAACTGTATATGAACTATCTTGCGGGTACGGGCGGCGACGCGATAAATACGAATACGTTTTCGACGCGCTGGGCGACGGCGCTTCTTAAAGGTTGGAACGAATACGCAACGGCGCAGAAGTGGAACGTAAATTGTTACAAATACCCGGGTAACGGCACTCAATACGGAGGAAATTAAGATTGGAAGAACAAATCGGAAATCCCGCGCCGAAGAAAATTCGTAAAGGGAAATCAAAACCCGCGTTGTTTATTTCCGTAGGTATTCTCGTCGCGGCAATCTGTATGATTGTCGCGTCGGTTATTTGCCTGCCGCGGGATAAAATAATAAAAACGAAAGGCGGAAACGTCGTCGAAGTGATCGCTTTCGAAAACGGCGGGTTGTTGTACGCCGCTTCCGACGGAACCGTCGCCGTGATGAACGGAAAAAGAAAGGTCGAAAAAGTTTATAATATCGTTTCGGCGGTCGGCGAAAGGGTCGGTTTCGGAAAAGGAATTCTGCGTAAATTTTACAAAGACGCCGACAGCGACAATTATTGGGGGCTGATCTCCGTAACCGACGGCGAATCGTCCACGTGGCTTTTTAAGGCGACCGAAAACGGCGAAAATTTCATTATAGACGACGCCGTGATTTTTACGGGCGACGCCGACAGCGTGAATTTTCTTGAACGCGGCGGCTACCTTTTCGCTCTTTGTTCGGGTCAGCAGATAGCCTCTCTTACGAGGTTTTCCGTAAACGATTTGTCTGCGCCGACGCTCGGTACGAAACTTTACAAGTGTTCGCAGGACGACTACGATAAAATTAAACTCGAAGCGATAAAAATGGCTGTCGGGGTAGATTGTATGGATTCCGACGGCGAATATCTCTACGTCTTGTACGACGGCGGTTTTTTGAGAATATCCTTTGACTTTTCAACCGAAATCTACGATGAAAGCAAGGGAAGGTCGTATCTCGTAGATAATATCGACACGAGCAAGTACTTTTATTTTAATCTGGACGGCGTTTCATCCCGCGGAGGGGCGTTCGTCGAAGAGTCCGGGAAATTTTTCGTCGTTGCTCAGGACGAATATATCCATACTTTCGACGTGTCCGAAATAAATTATCTCGAAGTCGGCGAAACGATGGAATGTAGCCGCGTGCGCGGAGCGTATCTCCAATCCACGCCGGCAGCGCATAAGTCCGTATTTTACGATAAACGCACGAAAAAAGCGTATATTCTGCACGAGAGTTCAAAGGACGTTACGCGCGCGGATCTTAAAACCGGAAAAACAGAACTGACCGCATCTGTAAAATTCGATATATCCAAAATAGCACAAGGTAAATCGGCAAACGACCTGTATTATCTGTATACGGATAAATACGAAACCGGCGCGTCGGGAAGAAATATTCTCGGCTTTACGGATATATCGCGCAAACTTACCGAAAAGACCTTCAAAGGACTTTTAACGACGGGTATATGCGTCGGGCTCGTCGCATTGACGGTCGTTATAATTCTTACGGTTATAGTCGTCGGGCATAAACAAGAGCAGGCGGTAAAGATCGTAAAAAAAATATTCAGGCAAAAGTTTATATATCTTGCCATGCTTCCGTCGCTTATACTTCTGGTAATATTTTGTTATTACGAGGCGATAGCGTCGATAAGGCTGTCGTTTTACGATTATACGCTCGAAAATCCGTCGATGATATGGAATAATTTCGCCAACTACAAAGAAGTGTTCTCTTCGGCGAAGTCCGGCGAGGCGTTCGGTAATATGGCGCTGTTTCTCGCGTTTGACTTGTTCGTGGCAATCGGTCCGCCGCTCCTGTTTGCGTTTTTCCTTTCGGTAATGAAATTGGAAAAATTGTCAAACGCCGTAAGGACGTTGTTGTTTATTACGGGCGTCGTTCCGTCCGTGGCGGGTATGCTTATATGGAAAACGGGTATTTACGATACCGAATACGGAGCGTTGAATTTCATCATTAAGTCGTTAGGCGGAAAACCGATAGACTTTTTGGGAAGCACCGCTTACGCGAAATGGTCGGTTCTTTTAATGGGGTTTCCTTTCGTCGGCGGGTATCTTATTTTCTACGGCGGGATGATGAATATACCGTCGAGTTATTACGAGGCTGCCGAACTCGAAGGAATAGGAATATGGAAAAGACTTTTTTATATCGATATTCCGCTTATCGTTCCGCAACTCAAATATATATTCATAATGTCGTTTATCCACTCTTTGCAGAATTTCGCAAGGGTATTTACCACGACGAGCGGTTATCACGGAACCTCTACTCCTATCGTAATAATGTATCAGAATATGCTTAGCCACAATTACGGGCTGGCTTCCGCGTACGCTACGGTAATTTTCGTATTGTTGTTTTTCGCTACGTTCCTGAACCTGAGAAAGCAAAAAAGGAGCCTCGAAGATTAAGATGAAGACGAAGATAAAAAAAGCGTGTTACAGACTCGATTTTCAGATATTTATAAGCGTTTTCGTAATCGTGGCTACGGTGTTTTCGTTTATGTCGCTTTTCGTTACGGTTATAAATTCGCTTAAATCCAATTCCGAAATAATAGCGAACGTATTTTCGCTGCCTAAAGCGAAAACGATAGGCGGAAACGTTTCGTATAACTTTACAAAGGCATGGGGCGGCGTAAAAACGTCGTTTTTAAGCAGTATAGTTCTTGCTTTAATCGGCGCGTTCGTAAATTGTCTGCTCGGGTCTATACTCGCTTATATATTTGCATATAAAGATTTTTACGGTAAAGATTTCTTCTTTATGGTGTTTATGGCGGTAATGCTGTTGCCGTCGATAATGGGTATGCCCATACTCGTACCTTTCGTGATGAACACTCTTCATCTCGGCGACACGTATATAGGTTACCTGTTGCCGAATTTCGCGGGCGGACAAGTCGGCGCGTTGTTTTTGTTCCGAACCTTTTTCGGTCAGCAACCGAGGTCGATATACGAAAGCGCGCAGATAGAGGGCGCGAACGATTTTCATATCTATCTTCATATAGCCGTTCCGCTTTCGATAGCGATCATTCTTTTTCATTTCGTCGGAGTGTTCGGCTCGTATTACAACGACTATTTGTGGCCGAGCCTGATTCTCGATACTAAAATGACTATGATGCCTAAAATGTTGAGTTTACAGGGTACTTTTTCGAGCGATGACGCCAAAGGCGCAATGTATGCGATGTACGTAATATCGTGCATACCGCTCGTATGTACGTCGGCAATAAGTATGAAGTATTTCAAAGGCGGCGAATTTGCCGCGGGAATGAAACTATAAACACTTGATAAATACGGAGTTTTGATATATTATTATGGTAAAAAGAAAACTTTACGCGACGATAGTCGGTTACGGTAACAGAGGACAGGTTTATGCTGATTACGCGCTTGAACGTCCAGACGAATTCGGCATAGCCGCAGTCGTCGATCCGAACGAATTCAAATTATGCGAAGCAAAAGAAAAATTCGGATTGCCGGACGACAGATTGTTCGCGGATTTCAGCGAATTCGTAAAAAGCGGAATCAAATGCGACTTCGTCGTAAACGCGACGATGGATCAGTATCACTATGCGACGACGATGGAAATATTGCGCGAAGGATACGATATTCTTCTCGAAAAGCCGATTGTCGCAAACGAAAAAGAATTGCTCGATATTAAACGCGTCGCCGAAGAAAAAGGCTCGCGCATATTCGTTTGTCACGTGCTGCGTTACGCGCCGTTTTACAAAAAGATCAAAGAACTTATAAACTCCGGCGTAATAGGCGAAATTATGACTATGGAAATGAACGAGCACGTTTGTCGTCAGCATTATCTCGCTTCGTACGTCCGCGGCAAATGGAACAGCGAAGAAAAATGCGGTTCGAGTTTTTTGCTCGCCAAATGTTGCCACGATCTCGATATTATGTGCTGGCTTAACAACGTTTCTTCGCCCGATTACGTTTCGAGCATAGGCGGCAGGCACGAATTCGTAAAAGAAAATATGCCGAAAGACGCGTCGGAATTCTGTTACGAATGTAAATACGATAAGACCTGCAGATATTCGGCCCAGCACGAATATCTCGACCTCGACGTAATGCCGTTTCTCGTATGGGACAGATTGAATAAGCCTCTTGACGAAATAACCCGCGACGAAAAAGAAGAGTTCCTAAAACGCGACAACTACGGCAGGTGCGCGTACATCGCGGGTGGAAACATCGTCGACCGGCAAAACGTTATAGTTGCGTTCAGAAACGGTTCTCAGGCGTCGTTTACCCTCGTCGGCGGGGCGACGAAGCCGGACAGATATATTCATATCGTAGGCAATAAAGGCGAAATCGAAGGTAAACTCGAAGAAGGCGTAATCACTTTAAGAAAATACGACGCCGATCCCGCAAAATTTTACGGGGTTACCGAAACCGTAGACGTAAATTCGGAAGTCGTAAACAACGTAAAATTCGGCGGACACAACGGCGGCGATTTTGCGATAATGAGAGATCTTATAGCGTATCTTAACGGCGACAGAAGTTCCATATCGATTACTTCGCTCGAAGATTCCGTAAACGGACATCTTTGCGTGTTCGCTGCCGAACGTTCCAAAAAAGAAAAAAGGATCGTCGGCATCGACGAATTGCAATAGGTTAAAAATGAACAGAAATATCGTATTCGTATATCCGGCAAAAATTCTTGCAATCGGCGGCAACGTAAGCGGCGAGTCGAATTTATTGAAAAATCGCGCTATAACGGCGTCTTTCGAAACGTCGGATACGGTTTCCCTTAAAAACGGAAGCGACGTAAAGTCGTGGATATTGATAGATTTCGGTAAAGAACTTTGCGGCGGAGTAAGACTGGTAACTTCGGTGGTAAAAGGTCTGACCGCCAAGGTAAGACTCGTTTTCGGCGAGTCGGTATCGGAAGCAATGTCCGATATAGGGTATAAAAACGCGACGAATCATCATTCGCCGCGTGATTTCGATGCGTTGATTTCAAATCTTTCGGCGTTGGAATTCGGCAATACGGGGTTTCGTTTTCTTCGTATCGTACTGCTCGGCAACGACGCCGAGATTGCTTTCAAAAACGTTATAGGCGTATGCAGTCTGCCTTGCTGCGATCGCAAGGGCTTTATAAAAACGAGCGACGAAAGACTTAATAAAATTATCGAAACGGCCGTTTATACTTGTACTCTCAACATGCAGGACGGCTTTTTGCTTGACGGTATCAAGCGGGATCGGCTCGTGTGGTCGGGAGATTTATACTCCGAAATAAAGACGGTATTCTATACTTTCGGAGAAACCGAACATATACGCAATTCGCTCGATCTGCTGATCGAGGGAACCCCCGAAGATATATGGATGAATCTTATTCCGTCGTACGACGCCTGGTGGATTCTCAATTTTTGCGAGTATCTTCGTTTTACGGGCGATACGGAATACGGAGCAAAATACGTCGGTAAAGTAACGGACGTTTTACGGGAATTCGATAAATGCGTATCGGAAGACGGCGTTATAGATTTTAGTCTTTCCCGTAAAAAACACGGAATGCACGAATTCTTTTTCGATTGGCAAAGCGAAGGAACGGAAGACTCCGTTACCGGTACGGCGTTGCTTATTTATTACGCCGCCGAAACCTTTATCAAAACGTTCGGCAAAGCGGCAGACGGCGAAGTTACGCGTTCGCTTTTAAGAAAGTTAAACAGATACGTTTACGCAGACGCGGTTACCAAACAGGTTGCGGCGTTACAGGTTTTGTGCGGAAACCGTTCGTCGGATAAAATATCCGAAATCGAAAACGGCGGGGCGCGCGGATTTTCTACGTTTACGGCGTATTTTATACTGAAAGCGCTTTCGGTCGGCGGCAGTAAAAAAGCGGTAAATTTCGCAAAAGAATACTACGGCGGAATGCTCGACCGCGGAGCGACGTCGTTTTGGGAAGATTTTAACGTGGAATGGCTCGAGGGAAGCGGTCGGATCGACGAGTTGCCGAAAGACGGCGAAAAGGATCTGCACGGCGATTTCGGAAATTATTGTTATAAAGGTTTCAGACACAGTTTATGCCACGGTTGGGCAAGCGGAATCCTTCCGTTCGTCTACGAAGAATTGCTCGGTCTGAAAATCGACGAAGCGGGATTTAAGAAAATTTCGATAAAGCCCGATCTTTGCGGATTGGATTACCTTCGGGCAGAAATACCTTCGCCCGAAGGTTTGATAAAAATAAAAGTCGACCGCGACGGCGTCGAAACGATTCTGCCCGCCGGGGTTTATTTTAGCGAAGAATAAGAAATAATGCAAAAACGTTTTATAACTCCCGAAGATAAATTTCAATATTTTTTCGGATATTACGATTTACAACCTTACGACGAAACGAATGAAAAGCACCTCGTTCACAGAGTTAAGTTTCTTGATCGCGAGCCGACGGCTGAGGATATTGCCGAACTCGGTTACGTCAAAGACGGGACTTTTTTCAAAATATCCGAGACGACGTCGTGGAATTTTCAACAAGGTTCGATGATGCAATGGCATGCCGGACGAGAATAATACGGAGATTATATATGGAAAAATATGCGTGGAGAGCGAAACTTTACGACGGCAAAAAGAAAGAGTATATAAAAAGGCATAATGAAATATGGAATGAAATGCTGCAAGTTCTTAATGACGCGGGTATAAAGAATTACTCGATATGGATTGACGGTTCAGACGTATTCGGCTATTACGAATGCGAGAAAGGTATAGAATACGCGGCAAAAATTCAATCCGAAAGCGCAGTCGTCAAACGGTGGAACGAATATATGAAAGACGTTATGTATATGCCGCCGGACGAAAAGACGGGAGCGCAGCCGCTTTTAACGCGCGTATTCGATTTTAATTGATCGGGGGATATTCCCAGACGTATCTGGAACGTTAATATGAAAAGTAAATTTTACGATTTTATCAAGACGGATAAAAACTACAAAGGTAATTACGGAGATTTTTCGTCTTCGACCGCAGAGTGCCTTTCGGAAGACGAGCGTATAGAATTTTTACGCGCCTATTCGACTTTCCTTGACGGAAAAAACGGTATGAAAAGCGGGTCCGAAAAAGTCGTCGGCGACGAAGAGATTCGTCGGCTTACGGAACTTATAAATTACGACGTTGCGCCGAAAATCAGAAACCGACTTAAATTCGATGAGATGAACGCAAAAGTTTATCGGCAGTACGCCGAATTCGTCGGATGGCAGTTTTATTGCGGAACGAACGTACGTAACGGGGCGATTAAATTTCCCGACGATATAATTCCGCCCGTACCGTGCGCCAAATACGAATTCGACGCGGAGAAATTCGTGTCGTTCAGGTTTTGTTTCGTACTGCCGGAAAAGTATATGGACGAAGAGAAGTTCGCCGATAAAAAGAAACCTTTGACTACGGATACGGGCAGAATAATCGAACTGAGAAAAGGCGTAACCGAAATCGTTAAATTACAGATTTATCGAAACGGAGAGGTTTACGCAAGGGTAGGTAAACCCGACCCGTATCACCACGCAGATTATAAAATCGGCGATTTTTCGTTCGATGAAAAAAACGAAATCAATATAATTTTCGAAGGAGAAGATTACCGCGTTATATTCAACGGGCGCGATGCGGGCGCTTACCGACTTACGAATAACGAGTGCCCCGATACGCTGTTTATATCGGGCGGAATGCATCCCGTGTGCGAATGGGAGTTTATTCCGGAAGAACTTGTTGCGGAAGGTAAAACGATCACCGATTTTTTTGTAAAGGCGACCCCTGTGAAATCGCCCGTAACCGATTTATCCTCGGTTAAACTGCCGTTTAAGATCGGCGGCGAAAAACATAAAGACGAAGCCGTAGAGTTCGTCGGAAATTTTACGTACGGCGGAGGGAAAGCCGTATTGCATATCGGATCGATTGATCCGTGCGGCGAAGTGTACGTAAACGGAGAAAAGGCTTTCGCCGTCGAAAATTTTACCGCAAAAGAGAAAGATATAACGCAATTTTTGAAAAGCGGCGAAAACGAGTTGAAGATATTGGTTTTTCCCAGAGCCCCGGAAATCAATTACTCGTGGCACAGAAACAAAGACCCGTATATAGCGTGGCTTTTGCGGGACGTATATATCGATTTTTTATCCGACGCATGCGTAAGCGATATCGTGGTAAAGACTTTATCCGTATCCGATAAAACCGTAACGGCTAAGATTTCATTTGAAGTAGACCGCCCCGAAAGTCTGACGACGAAAATATATCTCGCCGAATCTGCGACGGGTAGCGAAATATGCGTTTTCGAAGGCGTGGCGGAAAGCGACTTTGAAAAAGAATTCGAAATTTCGGCAAAATCGTGGACGTGCGAAAATCCTCAACTATATACGGTCAGAGTAGAATTGTTACGCGATAACGCCCCCGTCGACGACGAAATCGTTGAAACGGGATTCAGAACGATAGAACAAAAAAACGGCGAAATTCTGTTAAACGGCGAGAGGGTACTTTTAAGCGGCGCGTTGTGGATGCAATTTTTGCCGCCTTACGAAAATATCGTATTAAGTCATATTTGTCCGACTACGGAAGAAATCGTCGCGCAGGCGGCAATGACCAAGGCTATGAACGGCAACGTCGCGAGATTTCATTTCTTGGGGTACGGAAATAACGATCCGAGATTCGCAATCGTTTGCGATCGTATGGGATTGATGAATATCTGGACGACCAGACTTATCGATTCCGCCGAAACCGTCGATACTAAAAACGGCTGGCTCGCGGGGGAAACGTACGCAGAGCAAATGAAAGAAGTAATAAATCATCCGAGCATAATCATGTGGGAAGGCAGCAACGAATTTCATTCTTCGCGGGCGCGACTTGATAAAATGTTCGACGAATTTGTTACGAAAGTTAAAAAAACGGACGATACGCGACTTATATGTCCGTGTTCTCATTTATATTACGGCGGCGGACTTTACGGTAATACGGGTTTTTATTATCAGGACGACGGCGAAAGAGATCAGGATTTTCGTCCTGCAAAAAGTTCTTTCGGCTGGACGGACGAAAGCGTTATAAGAAGCGCGCATAACTATGAAATCCTGCTCGGTTACGGCAATAAATGGGATTTATTCCGAAAACAGGCGTGGAAATCTCAACACGCGCTTTTTACCAGTAAAAAACACGCATATATAATATCGGAATTTGCAATCGTCGGCAGACAGGACGATACCACGCCGGAGTGTAAAACTTACGTTAAAAACGATTCGTACGAACTTGCAGACGAAAAACGTGCGTTCGGTTCGGCTTACGACAAACTCGATTACAAATTAAGTCAGGCATATCAGGCGTTATGCGCGTATAATACGGTCAAATATATGCGTTATCTCGGCGCGGACGGGCTTATGTGGTGTAGTCTGAACGGCGGAGCAAACGATGCGAGTTATATTAAACCTCCGATAGATTTTTACGGATATGCAAAGCACGCTTTTTACGCTTTGAGGGAAGGGTTTCAAAAGACGATCTGCTTCAACAAAAGCGTAGACGTGATTTACGGAAACGAAGTTATCGTCGCTCCGGCGATAAGCGGCGCGGAAAAGAATGAAATTTACGACGTTACGGTGACGATACGGGATATTGACGGAAACGCCGTTATAAGTCGGAAATTCAAGGTTAAAGCCGATAATTTCATTATTGATCTCGAACCGTTCGGAGTCAATCTCGAAGACGGGTATTATGTCGTGGAATACGTTGTGGAGAAAGTGAAATGATTAAAGTGTTGCAATTCGGCGAGGGGAACTTTTTAAGGACGTTCGTCGACGCGTATTTCGATACGCTTAGTAAAGAGGGCGTTGGCGAATATTCGGTGGATATAGTAAAACCGATCCCTTTCGGCTCGCTCGAAAAATTTGAAAAACAGAATAATAAATATCATATCGTTCTGCGAGGGGTCAAGGACGGAAAAGAAGTCGAGGACGTATATAAAATAGACGTTCTGAACTCCGTCGTTTCTCCGTTTGAGAATTACGGGAAATATATTTCGCTCGCAAAAGACAAGGATTTGAAGATAATCGTTTCAAACACTACCGAGGCGGGAATATGTTTCAACGCCGAGGACGATTTTAACGGTTTCGAGAATATAACTTACCCCGCCAAACTAACTAAGTTTTTGTTTGAAAGGTTTAACGCGGGTCTTGGCGGTGCGTATATTCTGCCCGTGGAACTTATAGATAACAACGCCGACGAACTCAAAAAGTGCGTGGATAAGTATATCGACATTTGGCGACTTCCCGAAGAATTCAAAAAGTGGAACGACGAGCAGAACTACTATTGCAATACGCTCGTTGACCGCATAGTTTCGGGTTATCCGAAAGACGAAGAAACCAAAGAGCGTCTGTATAAACTCGTCGGAGAAAAAGACGAACTCGTTTCCGTCGGCGAACCGTTCGGGCTCTGGGCGGTCGAAAACAAGGGCGAAATAGGCAAGTATATAAAAGACGGTAAGCATAATATCGAAGTCGTTTTAACGAACGATATTAAGTATTATAAAAAACGTAAAGTAAGAGTGCTTAACGGCAGTCATACGAATTTAGTACCCGTAGGCTTGTGGCAGGGTAAAGTTACGGTTTACGACTGTATGACGGATAAGGCTTTGTATAAATTTATAGACGAAACGCTTACGAACGAAATCATACCGTTCGTTTCCGACGATATAGCGGCAACGACGGCTTTTGCCGAAAGCGTAAAAGAGAGATTTTTGAACCCTTATCTTAACCATCAACTTACAAGTATTGCATTAAACTCTATATCCAAATGGAAGGCGAGAGTATTGCCGTCGTTTAAGGATTATTACGAAAAGTACGGCAAGATCCCCGAGAACTTAACCAAAGGTTTCGCGTGCCTTATGGCTTTGTATAAGATTACGACGAAAGGCGACGACGGAAAATATTACGCGAAACTTCCGAGCCGTATAATCGAAACGAAAGACGACGAAAAGTATCTTGAATACTTCGCAAACGGCGGTTGCGTGATCGAATTTATGAAGGACGAAACGGTCTGGGGCGAAGATTTAACAAAATACGAAGGCTTTGCCGCGGCGGTTAAAACTATAGTTAAAAAATTGAGAAGCGGCGATACGGATATTTTATGAAAGACTTTATCGTAATAAACGAAAAGGATAACGTAGGGGTAAGACTTACCGCAACGGATAAAATTCCCGCGGGGCATAAGTTCGCGTTGCGGGATATTTCCGCCGGCGAGTACGTTATAAAATACGGCGAGATCATCGGCAAGGCGACCGAAAACATAAAGAAGGGCGAATGGGCGCATACGCATAACGTAAAATCGCATTTAGACGAAAGCGTGGAGTATGAGTATAAGCCGAATTATCCCGAAACGGTAATAAAAACGGGAGCGACTTACAAAGGGTTCAAACGCAAACACGGCAGAGCGGGTATAAGAAACGAGATATATATTATCCCTACGGTGGGTTGCGTAAACGACGTATGCCGTCGGCTCGAAAGCCTGGTAAAACCGTTCGTTAAAGGTACCATAGACGGACTTTTCGCGCTTACTCATCAGTTCGGCTGCTCTCAACTCGGCGAAGATAACGAGAATATAAAGAAACTCTTATGCGGCGTTGCTTTGAGCCCTAACGCGAGTTTTGTGCTGTTCGTGGGGCTTGGCTGCGAGAACAACGGGCTTGACGGAATAAAGGAATACTTAAAGCCGTATAACCGGGACAATATCGCGTATTACAATTGTCAGGACGTTGACGACGAGATAGAATACGGACTTGAAATAATCAAAGGCTTTTGCGAAAAAGCAAGTAAATTAAAGCGTGAAGATATACCCGTAAGCGAACTTTGCATAGGTCTTAAATGCGGCGGAAGCGACGGTTTTTCGGGACTTACGGCAAATCCGCTCGTAGGTAAAATCACGGACAGGATAATAGAAGAAGGCGGCTCGGCGATACTTACCGAAGTACCCGAAATGTTCGGAGCCGAACAACTTTTGATGAATAAATGCGAAAGCCGCGAGGTATACGAAAAATACCGCGAAATGATAGTCAACTTCAAAAAGTTCTATACGGACAACGGCTTTCCCGTGTACGAAAACCCCAGCCCCGGCAACAAAAAAGGCGGAATAACGACGTTGGAAGAAAAATCGCTCGGCTGCGTCGAAAAGGCGGGAAGTACGAAAATCGTGGACGTGCTTTCTTACGGCGAACAGGTCAAAAAACAAGGCGTATCAACGTTGAACGCCCCGGGGAACGACCTCATCGCGGCGACGGCTCTCGCGGCAAGCGGATGTCAGATCGTGCTTTTCACCACGGGGAGAGGCACTCCGTTTTCGACGTTCGTACCGACTTTCAAAATCTCGAGCAACGATTTTCTTGCGGAGAAAAAGAATAACTGGATAGACTTCAATGCGTATTCCATGGACGAAAAAGCCCTATATAAGTCGATTATCTCCACAATCAACGGCGACACGAAGTGTAAAGGCGAAGATATAAGGGAAATCGCGTTTTATAAAAAAGGCGTCACGCTTTAACTAACCGTAAAATTTTAACGCCCGTACGGGAAATTCCCCCGTACGGGCTTTTAATGCTTTACGGCGGAAGCCCGTAAAAAGGGCGGCAAGTCGAATTTGACATGCCGCCCTTTTTAATATGGAGCTACTGGTCGTACTTGTAAGGAGCAAAAAGCAAAAGGAACGATAAATACGGGAGGAAATGGAAGCGTTTGCGACGGAATAGCGTTTTGCAAAGTAAAAATAAAAAAGCGAAGCAAAGTAAACGCGTCACCGGCGATGCGGCGCGGAAGAAAAAAGATAAAAACGAAAACGCCGCGCCGCTTCGGCGGTGAAACG
>ENA-UERG01000172-UERG01000172.1-human-gut-metagenome-genome-assembly--contig:-NODE-172-length-61803-cov-16.769157_pt1 | contig 61803 bp, 111 predicted proteins | sample MGYA00242954_ERZ507954 | MGnify/ENA primary metagenome ERZ507954 (study PRJEB26167, sample SAMN06115478) | human gut metagenome | host: Homo sapiens | place: China:Sichuan | collected 2015-01-21...
ATATTATATACAGCGATTAAATTATTATTTTTTTAGATATTGACAAAATTAAAATACTGGTTTATAATCTCAATTACAATTCAAGTCCGAAGCGCAGCCGGTGTTACCGGCAGAGGATCACCCCGGAGCCGTGAGAGGGGAACGATACTTAAAGCGATAGGACGGAAGAGCTAGGACGGCAACGAAACGCTCACAGGAATTACTACAGGTGTTATATATGCGCCTGTTAGGTTTTTCTTGTGGGCGTTTTTTATTTGACCGAGGAGGTGAGAACGTGGAGCGATTAGAGGATGAGCCATTAACCGGCGAGGTATTTGCGAACGAGATTGAATATTATTTACAAGAATTTTGCGAGCAGAGAAAGCCGCCTATCGAGGATATGACCACAGCACCGCAGGGAGTATGGAATGCAGCACTTTTATATATTCAACATCACCTTTTTAAAGGGACGAATAAATTAAAATTAAATAATCATCTTACAGGTTATAAGAATAATAATAATTCTGATGTTACCAGAAATCTTAATAAGTCAAATTGTAATGCTTATAATATTAGTCTAGTAAATGATATATGTGATTATTATATATATATGTGTTATCAATATGGCAAAGAAGTAAGCGTGATGGGATTCACTAAATTAACCGGAATAAGCAATGATACAATTTATAATTGGAGCAAAGAAAAGAATATATTAAGCCATTCGGGTATAGAGATTTACGAAAAATTGACAGCGGAAAGAGAGGAGAGCTTGAGTGCGAAGCTGGTGGACAGCAAGCAGGCGGTGGCGCAGATCGCCATACTCAATAAGCATTATGGATGGAACCTACCGGGCGTAAGCAAGGAGCGAGAAGCGAAGAAAGCCCTTACAGCTGCAGACATACGAGCTAGGTTGTCTGACAGCAAACATGCAGAAACACAAGATATTGTGGACGGCGGATAAGCGGTACAATATATGGTGGTTGGTCTATGGGAAAAACTGCGGTTTATCCAAGAGAGCTAAAAGAACGACGGGAGCAGGACGGAAAAGCACTGTTCCGGGACTATTTCACGGGTCCAGACAAAAGAGGGGTGTCCCCCTCTGTACGGGATGACCGGAGGTTCCTACTAAGCCCCTCAAATATTCTCAAAAACAAAAAGACCTTGGCGTAGATAGGGTAGCTCCCGACAAGCTGCAACCTTTCACAGCTTCTACGCCGATTAAAGAAAGGATATGCCTATAGATACAAGGATAAATGAAAGGTGGTCTATATATGAACGATTTACAAGTATTCAGCAGTACAGAGTTTGGTAGCGTGCGGACAATAACCATAGACGGAAAGATCATGTTTGTTGGTAAGGATGTAGCAGACATTCTTGAATATACAAACACAGCGAAAGCGATTAGAGATCACGTTGACGATGAAGATAAGCTGACAGAACGAACCGTTCTATCAGGTCAGAATCGAGAAGTGATATTCATTAACGAATCCGGTCTTTATAGTTTGATATTTTCTAGCAGAATGCCAAACGCAAAGAAATTTAAGCGTTGGGTCACAAGCGAAGTGATACCGAGCATTCGGAAAAACGGATACTACGATATGAGAGAAAGTAAAACGGATTCGTACATGATTGAGGATCCGGCAGAACGCGCAAGACGTTGGGCAGAAGAGTACGAAGAGAAAAAGTTGCTAGAATGTAAAGTCACGGAGCTTAAACCAAAGGCTGACTATTTTGATGGGCTGGTAGATAGCAAACTTTTAACGACATTCAGAGATGCAGCAAAAGAATTTCAAATGTCACCAAAGAGCTTTAACAAGTGGCTGACAGATCACGGATACATTTACCGTGACCGGCACGGAATTATTAAGCCATATGAGCAGTATAGAAAAAGCGGTTTATTTCAACTTAAAGATTTTAAGACTCCTCACGGTTATTCGAATGTTCAGACATATTTGACTGTTAGAGGGAAAGAAACATTTCGATTACTTATGGGGGTTGAACAATGATAAGAACAACACCAAATAAATTATTTCTTTTGCCGTATAAGTTTCCGGGAGTAGAAATAATACACTTATTCCGTGGCTATTACTTAGTTAGTAAATACGGAAATACTGATAACTGGATAAAGAGACATAGTTACATTTTGGTGAAAGTTGAATAATAAACTAAAAATGGAGGAATATATGTTTGATCCGATGAGTGATAAAATGATTGATGCTTCCAAGATTGATCTTGATATTTTTACGGAACCAGAAAAAGAAAAAGTTTTAGAGCTGTGCAACGGAATTGAGAATGACAACGTAAATCATCCGTCGCATTATGAAACTGGTAAATACCAATGCATAGATGTGATGGAGGAAACGCAAGGAAAAGAAGCAGTAAAAGATTTCTGTATCTGCAATGCATTTAAGTATATCTACCGGCACCGTAAAAAGAATGGATTAGAGGATGTCAAAAAAGCAGTTTGGTATTTGAATAAATACATTGAATTGAGTGAAAAGAAATGAAGATTGGTCATAAAGAGATTGATGATGAATGTACGAAATGCGGTCGAATGTTTGATTGCGATTTATTCAAGACCGGTCACGGAATTGATTGTCAGCGTAGCAATGTCACTGACATGGTTAAATGTCAGTTTGAACATTTAGATAAGCGAAAAGGAGGTAGGATCTATGAGACAGGATAGAAACATTCGTTGCCCTACTTGTTGATGGGAAAGGAAAAATCAATAGTCTGAAATAAACGTGTCATAAATTAACCTTTTAATCATTATGGCTTGCGGGCGTTTGATTGGTCTCTTCGCCCGTAGGTGATGGGGTATCGCCAAATGGTAAGGCATGGGATTTTGGTTCCCAGACTTCCCGGTTCGAATCCGGGTACCCTAGTTTCCGGCAGGTTCTTTTGTTCGCTATGCTTTTCATCTCCTGCTGGAACCATGATGCTACATGCTATTTGCATTGTACATCTCCTTTCTAACACCCCTCTAGCGGAAAGCTGATTAAAGATCCGTCACAAGGATCGGAGGGGATTGCTTGAGCATCTATCCCACGATGCTCAAGCGTGCAAATCAACTTACGCTTTTTGGCATGAGCGTAGCCGTAACAGGCGGTGTCATTTCATACAAAATCCTCCACTGATAATTGTATGTTTTTGAGTGGCAAGCGCGTAGGGCATCCGTTATTCGTGCAGACGGAAAGATGGTTCAAATCCATCCTTGCCATTATCCGGCACGGGATTTATTCTTGTGACCGGCTGGTCTTACTGAAAGACTGGTGGGCGGAGGCTGGAATGCCGGTTGGAGGTTTTTACTCTTTTGCTCCAACATAAAAGAGTGATTGCGGTTCGAATCCGCAACCGTCCGTTTTGCTAATATTCAAAGCCTTGCAAGTGGTAATGCTGGCAGTCGAATGACAGATATTAGCAGTAACCAAACGGAGTTTACCAAGCCGTGTTCCCATAATTGGTATTGGAGCAGATTGCTAATCTGTCGGTCGTTTGTTCGGCTTGTAGGTTCGAATCCTGCACACGGCGTTATGAATAAAATAAATTTTAACGATATCGCACCGAAAGATTATAGTTGCCACTTTCACGAATGCCGGTATAATGCTTTTGGGTGTTGCACAGACGAAGAAAACCGCGAAAAGTGTTTAGAAATTGTGAAATTAGTTTTGTGTATGGAGGAAAATGATGATTAAATGGATTTTTAACCATTGGCTTTGCAGAAAAACGAAAAATCTGACGCAAATACCGATTTTTTATATGACATTTGATTACAGGAAGTATAAAAAACATGGGAAAGAGAATAGCTGCACATTTCATTGTTTTCCGGAAATTGCTAATGATGAATTTGTGAAAAACAGATTAAGCGAGGTTGTTGATTATGTCAGAGATAATTACGACCTTGACGAAATGGTGAGGATTTAGTGATGTTTGGAACTGGAAATTCAATCAAAAAGACAAAAAAGACTTTGGAAAAGATAAAATCTGACCTTTATCCGGAATACAGATATGCTGTGACAGATTTTTATACCGGCGAATTTCTTTATGCAACAAAGACTTTCGATAAGGCTATGGAAGATAATTTTGAGAGAATGGTTATCATTACGGATTTGAACAGTGTCTAATTTGTCCATAAATCAATTTTAGGACAAAAACAAGGAATTGTGCATAAAGAATAAAATCGTTTGAATATGATCGATATACAAGGTGTAGGAGGGATTATATGACGGTCAATATAGGGAAAAGCATTTACGAGGGACTTTCTATTGTTCAGTTTAATGAACTTCTGAAAATCGCCAGTGATACCGTTCCGTTTGGGATTTATGCAATCGAGAGAAAAGGCGTGGCTATTATGCTAAGAAAGAAATATAAGTCAAAGCATGCGTTGCGAAAAGCTGTAAAAGAGTATATGGACGGTGGATTCACGGTACATTGTAACGGATTGTAAAATGGAAATGCCTTAGAACTGTTAATATGCCTAAAGATATTGAAAACTATTCAAAGAATATGGGATTGAGGTGTAATATGTGTGAATTTTGCGAAGATATAACAACGAACGATGATGAATACATGAAAAAAAGATGCGATGGCGGAGATTTTATTTGCAAAGATGAAAATGGATTTGGAGTGTTGATTGACACAGGAGACAGCGGCTGCCTTGGATATATAAAAATCAATTATTGTCCTATATGCGGTAGAAAGTTGGTGTAGTAATGGCGGAACCTTTAAGCAAATTAGCAGAAAAATGTAAAAGTTGCCCTAAATCTGAAAAATGCGACCATAAAAGAATGGAGTTATGCGCTTTAGCAGATTTGCCACCACAAAATCTTACAAGTGCTACACAAGGCATTTTGATAGATGTGGCAATGCCGGTTTTAAGAGAAGAAATAACAAGCCCTTTAAGTCCATTTAGGTACAAAGATGAATTAAAAAAAGCACTAAATGATTTACATTTTGGAAATATGTTTATGAATGGTGCTTAGAAAGTTGGTGAAAGAATGATATTGTGTAAAATAGCATTGTTTATTTACTATCTCTTATCGTTATGGCTCATAAAGAAATCCAAAAATATTAGAGAAGTCGCAGAAGTGGGTTTTTTAAGTATTATATTTCTTTTGACAATGATTGTAGCGAATATTTAATCATATAGAAAGCTGGTGGAAGAATGAATGAATTTTTAAAATTTTTTGATGATAAAGCAAAAGACTTCCCGATGCATCTTGAAATTGCTTATAGCAAAATATGTGATTGGAGTATTTTGATTTATAAAAGAGGCTGTGCTGATGATTACCCTAAAGCTAGGTGTAATGGCGAAGATGTAATAATTGCCGATGAAAATGATGGTGACATGGAACTTTGCTTTGCTAAGGCACATGTAGAGCTAAAAGAATGGCTTTCGGAATTTAACGGCGGATATTAAGGCGGTGGAATTATGGTTACACAGAAAGATGTCCACAATAGTATAGTTGTAAATGCAAGCGTTTGGCAGAAAAGATAAAGGAAGTCGAACAGACAATGGCTAATATGATTAACGGCATTAGCAAGGCACTTGAAAATAGTGGAACAGATTATTTGAATAAACTTGATTTGTAAGCGAGGAATTTTATGAAACATCAAAAAGAATGGCACACTTGCGATAGGTGCGGGAAAGAAATAAAAAAGGGTTTGCTCTGCGGAAATGAAATAACAAGGAACGGAATTTTAAATACCACATATGAACTGTGCTATAAATGCATGGAAGATTTTGAGAGGTTTATGAGCAATGAGCATGGCAGATGTAATTAAATCAATAGAGTGTGAAGCACTTAGAGAGATACAGCCACATAAAATAGGTGGTAGAAACGGTGAGCCTATAGATTGTTCAACTTTAGAAGATGAACCTGTTATTGTGGCAGATAATGAAACAGACAGGCAAAAATTTTATGAATGTTTTTATAAGCAAGAGCCTATTGAGCCTAATAACAAAAAATGTAACCTGACCTTTTGTCGATATAATACAGACAGGGAATGCACCAATGACGAGAAAAGAAAAGAATGTGTCGAAGTGTCAGAAAGGGTGTTGTGCATAAATGAAGAAAACAAGAAGTAAAATAATCATTAAAACAAGAGCTGGCGGTTACACAAAAATTTATGCCAATGGAAAATGGCAGAAGAAAGTATGTGTCATTGATTATCACGCAGAATGCAGTAACAAAGATGGTATAAAGGTTACTTGCGAATTTGATAGACTGAAAACTGATAAAAATGGTTCAACTATTTACGATGAAGCTGAAAAAGATTTTGCAAAAGAACACATAGTTGCAAGAATTTAGGGAGCAAAGTCATGAAAATAACAGAAATGAATAACTGCATTGAAGAAATGCGTAAATGTTACAAGTTTGAGGATGATAAAACAGAAATAACGCTTGGAGATGCGACAAGCAGTTCTGCAAGGTGTGTAAATGTATACACAAATGATGAAAACGGAACACAGATTGAAATGACAAGGCGTGTGGATGAATTAGAACAATAATTGCTGATTATCAGCGGAAAGGAATTTTTATGAAGAAGAAAATTATAGCAATTGTATTAGGATTGACATTGTGTTTAGGAATGACCGGATGTGCGTCATGGGACAGAATGGTAACAGATATGAAAAGTGACGTAAATGGCGGTATGCAAAGAACAATTACTGTATACACGGCAGATGGTAAAGAGCTTGCAACATATAAAGGAAAGATTGATATTGATACAAATGATGGTGGGTATGTTAAGTTTGACTTTAATGGAAAGAGATATATCTACTACAATTGCTTTGTAGAAAGCATTGCGGACATTGATTAAGTGATATTACCGGCTAACAAATAGAGTTAGTCGCTACCCTAAAACAATTATAGGCAGAGGTCTATAAGCACCTTTGCTGTGAAAGCGAGGTGCTTTTCTTTATGTCTGAATTAGAAAATCTGATTTCTGATTGCGAAAAGTATATTACCCGAAATGGAATTGATGAAAATATAATCCAATATTATATCGAGACGTGCTATGCGGCTCGAGAAGAAAAGAAAATAGAAATAATGTCCGAATGCACAAAACGGACAAAAAATATTATAAACCAGTTTTGTAAAAATCAGTTTAATGTTGATGTTTGGGGATTGGAAAAGATTTCTCAAGACAAGGAAATGGGATCAATAGAGCTGATAGATCAAGTATATGAAATGCTTCTTATGGAATCTCACTATAAATTTGAGAGCTTTATGCTTTATATGGAAAAAAACAGACCGGTGGAGGAAAGATTTTATCAAAACAGAATAAATCCATTAAGAGAAGTGACACTTTTAATACAGGATTTATACGATGATAAGTTAGATGAAGGAATGGTTTTTTGCCCTGGTCGTATAGGAAAGACACAAATTGTAAAAATGGGAAATTTATGGTTTGGTTCCAATAGACCAGAAAGAGCAAATCTTTATTCTGCATACTCGGACAAGATAACCGGCGGTTTTTATGACGGAACAAAGGAAATGATTACAGATCCGACATACACATACAATGAAATATATCCGGATAATAAAATAGATGGATTGACTGACGGAAAAGATTTGACTATAGACATAAACAGAAAAAAGACGTATCCGACATTTACGATGCGATCAATATACGGAACGTTGAATGGAGCGTGTGATTGTGACGGTTTAGGAATTTACGACGACCTTTTCAGCGGTATTGACGAAGCGTTGAGCGAAAATAGACAAACAACGGTATGGGGAAAGTTTGACAATAACTTTATGCCAAGGATTAAACCGGGAAAAGCAAAGCTTATAGGCATAGGAACCAGATGGGCTCCAAAAGATGTGCAAGGAAGAAGACTGGACTTGCTGATTAATGATCCGGAGTATGCAGGAATAAGACACAGGGAAATAATTATTCCAGCATTAAACGAAAACGGAGAAAGTAATTTTGACTATCCATACAATTTAGGATTTACAACATTGGATTATAAGAGAAGAATGTCTTCTTTTGAAAATAACGACGATATGGCTTCTTGGCTCGCTCAATATCAGCAGGAGCCTATAGAAAGAAAAGGGCAGATTTTTAATATTGATAATATGGATTTCTATAATCCGAATGAAATCGAAGGGATTAGACCGGATAGAATATTTGCCGCAAATGATCCAGCATATGGTGGAGGAGATTTTGTTTCAATGCCAATCTGTTATGAGATTAACGGGGATCATTACATAACAGATGCTGTTTACAATGATGGAGACAAAGAAGTTACTATACCGGAAGTTACAAGCAGAATGGAAGACCATTTGGATAAATTCAAAAACAAAACCGCAGAAGTGCATTTCGAGGAAACAAAATCAACATATGGATATCGTATGGAATGTGAAAAAATATGGAATGCGGACGGTTACCCGATCAATGTAACGCATGATCCGGCAGATAATCAGACAGCAAAAATGGATAGAATAAAAAATCACGCACCGGAAATTAGAAAATTGAAATTTATAAATCCAAAATTTCAGAAAAAAGAATATAAAAAATATTTTCAGAATGTAATTTCCTGCACTTATGAAGGGAAAATGAAGCACGATGACGGCATTGATTCTACCGCACAGCTTTGTGACATGATTTACAGCCCTAAAAAAGCAAGAAAAACAGTAATTATTCCAAGTCCAATATAGGAGGTGCTTAGATGAAAACTAAAGATTATTTATCACAAGTAAGCAGATTAAACAAAATGATAAACAATAAGTTGTCCGAAATATCTCAATTAAGAGAGCTTTCTGTAAGCATATCAGCTATCGGAAATGATGAAAAGGTACAGACTTCTCCTAATTTTGACAAAATAGGAACAGCGATCGCAAAAATAGATGAACTGGAGAACAATCTAGATAAAATGATTGACGAATATTTAGTCAAAAGAGAAAGGATTATTGCACAGATAGACACAATGGAGGAAGAAAGCGTTTATCAAATTTTATTTTCCAGATACATAGAAAAAAAGACTTTTGAAAAAATTGCTACCGAAATGGAATATTCGTGGAGACAGATTGTTAGATTACACGGAAAAGCGTTGCAACAATTTGAAAAAAAGTACGGAGAAGAATATTTGTAAAACTTGTCATAGAATGTCATATAGCTTTTATGATAATATTTATCGTGAAGAAAGAGTTAAAGCTCATATCTTTACTCCTGTGATGTAGAGGGGACACCGTTTAGGTGTCCTTTTTTCGTTTGAAAAAGAGGTATTTTATGGAGTATGTAAAAAGAACGATATATTGTCCTAATTGCGGTCGTAAAGTAGGTACTTATGACGGGAGAGGGACGATGAATATTGTTTGCCGGTGCAATAAATGCGTAAAGCGTGTTATTTATTATCCGGAAACAGGAAAAAGAGAGATTAAAAAGTTGCCTGTGAGGGAAACTTCGAGTGGTATGACATTTTTTTAATTTAGAAGAGGTGATTTGAGTATGCAAATGGGAAGAGAAATTCTTTATACGGATTATCCGGAAATAACAAGTGAAAATGTACTTGATGTTTTGCGGGATGTTTTTGCTAAGCATACTCAAAACGCAACGAGGATGCAGTTTTTGATTGACTACGACAAGGGAAAACAACCTCTTCAAAGGAAAAAAATGACAAGAACAGACATTGATTGCCAATGTGTAGACAATGTTGCGAACGAAGCGACGGAATTTTGGTGTGGATATTCTTTCGGGTCTCCGATAACGCTTGTTCAAAACGGTGACGGAAAAGAAGAATGGAAGTCTGGTGCTATTTCTGAATTAAATAAAAATTACGAAATGGCTAAAATAAGAACCAAAACTCAGGAATGCGGAAGATTTGTCGTTATCTGTGGTATTTGCAATGTCCTTATTGATGTAAATACAGATTGGAGAGAAGGCAAAAGCTTCTTCACATATGACGTTTTAGACCCAAGAACATCATTTGTTGTTCGGTCCAGCTATTACACAGATCATAGGGTAATGCTCGGAGTTACATACCGGCACGATAGGTTGACGGGAAATAACTATTTTACCTGTTGGACGAAAGACAGAAGATATGAAATTGTCAATCTGCAAGAAATATCCAATGGCGATATTACAGATCGTAAAGCGTGGCAGCATTCGAAACGAAGCGGAGAAATGAATACTCTCGGTGTTGTTCCAATGGTTGAATATTTCAGATCGTATGACCGAATGGGGGTTTTTGAAAGACAAATTTCGGAAATGGATAATCTGAATCTTATGATTTCGGATTTTTCAAATGACGTTGATCAAAACACACAGGCTATATGGCATGGAAATGATATTGAGTTTCCGGAAATCATAATCAAAAATGAGGATGGAACAGAAACAAGAAAAATAAGCAAGCCAAAAACAAATGAATGGGTAATGACTTACACATCGGCAGATGGAAAACAGCCATTCATAAATCCGCTTAGCATTGATTATGATTATGACGGAATGCTAAATAATATAACAACTCGGCGACAACTGATTTTGCAAAAATGCAATGTTCCGCAAAGAAATGAATCAAGCGGAGGAAGCACCGGCGTAGCAATGTCTGACGCAACAGGATGGTCACAAGCAGAAACAGCAGCAGCAAAACAACAGATGTTGTTAGATTCTTCTAAATTAGAAGAAGTAGAAATTGTATTAGCAGCGATTAGAGAATCTTCTTTCGTTTCGCAAGATAGTGATTTAAGAAAGCTTACTATTGCGGATGTAGAGCCAAATATTAAGCGGCAAAAAACATATGAGATGACAACAAAAGTGAATGCTATGGCAACACTTCTCAGTCATGGAATACGCGGCGATTATGTGCTGAATGGCATTTCGTTCTTTGATGATCCTAACGAAGTTTGGGAGGGAAGCAAAGATTTGATTGAAAAATATCAATCAAGCATTTTTGACAAAACAGAAACATCCAAAGAGGATGCTGGAGAAGGCGGAGATGGAGAAAAACAACCAGACAGCGAAAGAATAATGGGAGATTTGAGCGATCAAATTGGAAATAGCCCTATGATTGATAAAAGCAGGGTAGATAAGTAATGGATATTGCAAATGCAAAATTAAATATTTTTGATAATTTACTGCCGGTCATAAGAGACAAGGCGGTTTTTATATGTGCAGAGAAGCACGTTAAAAAACACAAGATAGCAGAGAAGCTAATAAACACAGAAAGAAACGAGGTAATCAAAATGGAAGAGATCACAGCAACAAAAACTGAACCTAATGTACAAAGAACAAATACCGAAACCCAACAACAAAGTAAGCCGGAGCAGCAGTCGGAAGACAAAACTCCTACTGTTGAAGAGCTTATGGCTCAACTTGCTACCGAAAAAGCGAATGCAGTCAAAAATAAGCAGGCATTAGATAAAGCTTTGAGGGAAAAGGGAGAAGTCACAAAGGCTTTGAGGGCAAAGCAGACGGCAGAGGAGCAGGAAGCAGAAGCAAAAGCGGAAGCAGAAAGACAGCAGAAGGAGCAGTATGAGGAAACATTAAAAGAACTTAATCATATTAAGGCGGTTTCGGCGTACAAAAATATTTCTGAAAATGCTGTTGAAAGCTTAATTGAAGCCGTCGCTGATTGCGATCACGTTTCCATTGCACAGCTGATTGATAACGAAGTGAAGGCGGCAGTTGCTACGGCTAAAGCGGAGTGGCAGAAGTCACGACCAAGGGTAAACGCAGGAAGCTACAGCGGTCTTACAAAAGAGCAGATTATGGCAATCACAGACAGAAGTCAAAGAAGACAAGCGATTGCCGAGAATACAGAACTTTTTAATATTTAAGGAGGTATAAAATGGCAGCAGAAGAGAATTTAATCAAAAAGGAAGATCTCGCAAGAGCGAGAGAAATTGAGTTTGTTGAGATGTTTGGATACTCAATTAAGAAACTCATGGAAGCACTTGGAGTTACAAGAAAGATTCCAAAGACGGCAGGAACCGTGTTAAAGACATACAAGGCTACCGGAACACTTGAGAGCGGTACCGTTGCAGAAGGAGATTTGATTCCTCTTTCTAAATATAAGGTAGATCCGGTGTCTTACAAGGAGATTGTCCTGAAAAAGTGGAGAAAAGCCACATCAGCAGAAGCAATTGTTGAAAGAGGATATGACCAGGCGGTTGAAATGACTACAGATGCAATGCTTCGTGATGCACAGAAAGATGTTCGTAAGGACTTCTTTGAATTTCTTAAAACGGGAACAGGCGTTGCAACCGGAGTAGGATTGCAGGCTACTCTCGCACAGGCGTGGGGACAGTTACAGGTGAAGTTTGAGGATGACGAAATTGATTCTGTTTATTTTGTCAATCCTCTTGACGCTGCAGATTATCTTTCTACAGCAGCGATTACCACGCAGACTGCATTTGGTATGCGTTATGTAGAAGATTTTCTCGGACTTGGAACTGTTATTTTCAACAGCTCTGTTCCTAAAGGAAAGATCTATGCGACTGCAAAGCAGAACATTGTGCTGTATTACATCCCTGTTAATGGTGCTGATCTTGACAATGCGTTTGATTTTATGTCTGACGCAACCGGTCTTATCGGCATTCATGAAGAGGCGGATTACAAGCATATGACGGCGGAGGATATCGTTATTTCTGGTCTTACTATTTTTGCGGAGTATATTGATGGAGTTGTTGTCGGTACAATTTCGGCAACAGCAGAAGCAAGCACAGCGGGAACAGAAACTAAAAGCACTGGAGCATAAGGAGTGATCTGATGTATCGAGTAATACATTTCTTCACTGACTTAAAAGATAATTCACATCCCTATAACGTGGGTGATGTTTACCCACGGGAAGGGGTTGAATTTCCGACAAAAAGATACGAAGAGCTTGGAAGCAAATATAATTTGCAAGGAAAGCCTTTGATTCAGTATGTGGATGATGAAGATTTTTCACAGTATATGAATACGCCAGAAAATGTCACTGGAGAAAAAAGCTATACAAAAACAGAAATCAAACGTATGAGTACGGCTGATTTGAAGAAACTGGCAAAAGAACTTGATATTGAAGAGGCTGACACCTACACAGGGGCAGACCTTAAAAAACTTTTGGTTGATAAGCTTGGTTTGTAGGAGGCATCCATATGACGAAATACAGCACGTTAGAGCAGGTGAAAATCCGATTAGAACAATTTCATATTGATACGGTTGATAACGGCGATGATACCACTTCTGACGTTGTTGTTTTTGACAAAAAGGAGGAAAACCCTCTTATCGAACAGCTTATAGAGCAGGCGACGGAAGAAATAAGGGCATTAAGAAATTATCCGGATAGTTATACAAATGAGCGAATAGATGAAGACTTGAAGAAATATCAATCAGTCATTGTCAACCTTGCTGTGTATGATTATTCACAAGCCGGAGAATCATATATGTCTTCTTATTCCGAAAATGGCATTAGTCGTAATTGGAAAGACAGAAAAGAATTACTGGCAGGAGTTTTTCCGTTTGCTAAAGTCTTATAGAAGATTGTGCGTTGCCATTTTGTTGACACCAACAAAATTGTAGCAGGCGGCACGCTTTAAGGGTGGTGGGCGGCGTGCCATTTTTTTATGAAAGGCGGTATATATGAATATCATACCAATTATTATAAGCGGCGTTTCAGTCGTTTTTTCCGTCTTTTTCGGTTTTTTTAGCTTGAGTTACAATGCGAAAAACAGTAAACATACAGACACAAAGGAAATAGAAGATAGGGTGAAAGAAAACACTAAAATCAACATGAAATTAGATGCAATTCTTGACACTATCAACGAAATGAAAAATGAGCGGTCTGAAATGAAAAAGGAGCTTGATTCTCACGATAGCAGGATTACGGTTGTTGAGGAGAGCGTAAAGCAAGCTCATCATCGTATTAATGAAATTGCAGAACGTATCAATTTTAAGGGGGCATCGTAAATGAGAGATTGGAAAGACTGGGCGAAGAAAGCAGGAATCAGAGCGGTAAAGACAGTTGCACAAACGGCAATCGGTGTAATCGGTTCGAGCATGGTTATTAGTGCGGTAGATTGGAAGGTGGTTGTGTCGGCTTCCGTTCTTGCTGGACTGGTATCTTTACTGACAAGCGTTGCCGGACTTCCGGAGGAAGATGCAAATGAGCTTAAAGGCTAACAAACAGAAAATGAAATATTCCCGTTCCGGTCAGAAAATAACCATTTATGAGACGGACGATGAAGGAAATCGTAAGTTTTACGAAACGTCAGACGGCGAGAAAATCTATTACACGAAAAAGGTGGATGGATTTTCGGATCCGGTATCGTTTATGGCAAATATCAGCAATAAACTTTCAGAGGTTCTTGTCAAAGAGTTTGGTATTGATGATAGCACATCGTATTGTCAGATCACGACAGACAAGGGTTATTTGCCAATTAAGTCCGGTGATTATATTTGGAAAAAATCTGACGTGGGACATACGAAAGAAGGTCTTGTTGATATCTTGACCGCTGACTACATCGTCAAAGGTGTGGCTGACGAGGGATTGACAGTAGATCTTTTTCTTTTGCAGAAAACAACAAAGTAGGCGGTTTTATGAAGGTAAAAATGGGGCTGTCGCAAAAATCTATTCAAGAAGCGATAAAGCAGATTGAGAAATACAAATCTGATATCAATAAAAAATGCGAAGAGTATGTTGACCGGTTAGCGAAAATCGGAGAGCGAGTAGCGATACAAGCAATCAATGAAAGTCCTATCGGTAATCAAATCACTCTTAGCATAGACAGAGAACCGTCTAAAATGGGCTGTAAAGCCGTTTTAATCGCTACGGGTAAAGTGCATGAGGTAAAAGACAGAGATCCGTTCTACACGGTTTTAGCGGTGGAATTTGGTGCAGGCATCCATTACAATCCGGAGCCTAACCCAAAAGCAAATGATATGGGCTATGGTGTCGGAACATATCCGGGGCAAATACACGCCTTTGAAGATGGGTGGTACTATCTTGGTGAGGATAATAAATGGCATTATTCGAGAGGTATTAAAGCGACGATGCCTATTTACAAGGCAAGTATGGAGATTATTTCGCAGTATGAAAAGATTTTCAAGGAGGTGTTTAGCTGATGGTGGATAACAGTTGGGCGTTTGAACTTGGGAACACAATCTTTTATGTTGTGAAATCCAGAGCAGAGCCTATTTTGCAAAAGAAATTCCCGGATGTGTATATCACGGACGAGGGAGAAACAAATCAGAAACCTATTTTTCCAACGGTTTACATTCACGAACTGTCTGGATTAGAACAGGGACAAACGCTTGACGGGCAAACCGTCAATGCGGTTTTGGAAACTATACAAGTCAATATTTCTTCAAATGCAAGCGGTTCAGACGTTCGATTGGTAACGGCAACCGTGGCAAATGTGTTCAAGGAATTGAGATTTGACGCTGTCGGTATGCCGACTTACGGAAAGTCTGACGGCATATATACTTCCACGATGCGTTTTAGACGCTTATATGGAGCGAACGACACTATTTTGTAACTATGTACCGGGCATTTTTTGAAATGTTCGCTGACCGCAATAATTAGCGGTAGAAAGAGAGGTAAATAATGGCAGACGCAGGTATTAGTACACTGGGTATTACTTTTGGATACGGCGTGGAAACTACAGCCGGGGAAAAGCCAACCACATTTAAACAGCTTACAAGAATTAACGCAATCGGTGGTATTAGCATTGAGCCAGAGCAAATTGACGCATCCGCACTTGAGGACGCACTGACGAAATACATCACTGGTCGTGCAGATACTGGTGGAAGTTGGCCGGTAACTGTAAACTTTACGGAGGATACGGCAGGCGAGTGGGAGAAAGTGATTACGGACTACGAGGCACTGACCGGAGGTAAAAAGATGTGGTTTGAGACAGTTATTCCGGGCATTACAAAGGGGTTTTTCGTTGTGGCACAGCCACCTAAGCAAATTCCAGAGCCGGAGGTAGCACAAAATGAGCTTTTGACTGTTGAGATGAACCTCACAATCGAGGATTATAAGGGTCTTGACACAAAGGTTGCGCTGACTTCGGGGGAATAAATAGCCAGTCTGAAACGAGAAGCAAAAAGGCTGTGACTGGCTATGACGAAACAGCCGTAGACGACACAGAACTCAATAATTAGTTTATAAGGGGCGGTTTTCGGACTGCCCCTTTCCCTTATAAAAAGGGAGGGAAAGGATAGGTAAAATGTATAAGGTTTTGAATATTTCTGGAAAAGATTATAAGATCGAATTTTCTGTAGAAGCTTCATTGTACGGTGAGTGTACAGAGAAAGTAATCAATCTTATGACGGCAGTTAATGAAGATGGCGATAACGCTGATAGCATTAAGGCAAAATTCAAAGGGATTTCGGATATTCCTCAAGTGGCTCTTTCTATGTTCTATGCAGGTCTTATGGAACATCACGGAACGGAAGAGGGAGACGGCGAGGTGCCGGATAAGAAAACGGCTAAAATCCTTTTGAAAAGTTATATCAAGGAAAACAACGGAAATTTCTGGTCTGTTATGGAAATGCTGTTAGATCAGATGGGTGAAGATGGTTTTTTCAAACTGATCGGTCTGGAAGAGATGATGTCTCCGATGACCGAGAAGAAAGAGCCGAAGAAACCACAGGATCACAAGAAGAAGCAGCCAAAAGTTTCAGAGAGCGAGTAGAGGAAGAAATACTTCCAGCGGCTGTTAAAGCAGGGATTTCTGTAAAAGATTTTTGGCATATGACACCGAAAGAAATAAATGTCTATATAGATGTTTTTAATGAAAAAGTGGAAGAAAAAGCCGAAAACGATGAATACAATGCATGGGTATCCGGAATGTATGTAAGAGACGCAATAGCAAACGCATTAGGTGGAAAGAAATTTCCATATCCGGAAAAGCCTTATTCTGAAAACGAGGATTTATCGAATGATGAAAACCAAAAAGAAGAAAAATTGCAGAAACAAAGAGAGGCATTTCTTGGCAAGCTTATAGCCATGCAGAAGAATTTTGAACTGGAAAAAGCAAGAAAAGAAAGGGAGAACGGTGAGGAGTGACATTCTCACCGTCTTTTTTTAAATGGAGGAATTTTAAAATGGCAAAGATTACAGCGGTAACGGTACACGGCGGTCATAATCCGCAGGGTAATATTGCTTGCGGTGCCAGTGATTACATTGACGAAAGCAAAGAAGACAGAGTTATTACCAAAAAGGTAGTAAAGCTTCTTAAAAAGAACGGAATTAAGGCATACAACTGTACGGTCAATAACGGGACAAGTCAAAATGACGTTCTTCGTAAGATTTGCGCAAAGTGTAATTCAAAGAAAAGAGATGTTGACATTTCAATTCATTTCAATGCAGCAAACCACCAAAAAATGAGAGATAAGAAAAATGTTGGAACAGAGGTTTGGGTGAGAAAAACAGACGGCGTTCGTGGCGATTTGGCTAAAAGGATTTGCAATAAGATTTCAAAAATCGGATTTACAAATCGTGGGGTTAAGGCTACACAGAATCTTTGGTTCCTTAATCAAACGAACAGACCGGCATTGCTGATTGAGGTATGTTTTGTAACCGATCCAGACGATTTTGACCTTTACAAAAAGTCAAAGGATAAGATTGCACAGGCAATCGCAGACGCTATTTTGGCATACAACAAGGCACAGTAGTGAAAGTGGGGTGCGGTAATGGCTACAGAGGAAAGCTTAGAGTTAGAAATTGAAGCGAGTGCAAAAAGGGCAAATGCCGCACTTGATAGCCTTATAAAAAAGCTTGGTGCGGTATCTTCGGCTATTGGAGGAGTTGATACATCCGCACTGGGTAATTTTGCTAAAAATATCAATGGCATTGCTAAAAATGGCGGTCTGAAAGACGCCAAAGCCGCTATTGACGGAATTGATAAGTCTGTAAAAAATCTCGGAAAGAGAAAAACAAAAGTCAATGTCGATGTCAAAACAGGTATGGATGCTATCAGTGAGTTGCAGAAAAAGTTTGCTGATATTGGAAAAGATACTAATTTCAGCGGTTCTACTTCTGAATTACAGAAAGAGTATGACAATCTGTCTACGAAACTGGATAAGCTGTCGGAAAAAGAGCAAAAGGCACTTGCAACAGGAACGGCAAGCACTGGAAAGAATGCTTTTGTCAGTTTGCAGTACGATATTGCGGATACACTTAATAAAATGGACGTTCTTTCTGCTAAAATCAAAAGCGTAACGTCTGCAAATGGCGGTCTTGGTGATAAGTTTAAAATCATCCGCACCGACTATTCACCAAAGGAAACAACTACTCCGACTATTAATACAGAAAATGCGACAAAGGCGGTAGAAACCGTCAAAAAGTCGATTGAGAGTATCCCAGAGGCGGCACGTTACTCTGTGGAGAAATCACAGCAATCACTCATGGAGGCACTTGCGGCTGTCCATAAGGCAGAAGATGGTGTAAGCAGATATGACAAGGCTATTTCTGACGCAAAGGCTAATTTAGCAAGCGTAGAAAAAATCGGACTCGGAATGGGAACGTCTGAATGGGATAGTGCGTACATTGCGTTGCAGAAAGTCACAGACGAGGCAAAGAGATACAAAGCGGCACTTAATCAGAAATCAGCAGGAATTACTTCTGATATTAAAGAAACAGATAGCCTTGATGCAAAGGTGGATAAGCTAAGGGCGAACCTTAAAAAGATGCAATCTGCCGGTATCGGTTTTGGAAACGAGGGATTTGATAAATCATATATCGAGCTTGTGAAAGCGGAAAATGAGCTGAAAAAGTACAAGTCCACCCTTAACCAAACAGGAAAAGACGCAGGAACATTCCAAAGCCGTATGATTGCGGCTTTTTCTAATATTGGGAAAAATATAAAGGCGTCCAGTGCGTCCATTGGTTCGTTTTTCTCAAGGATGAAAAGCGGTTTTTCTTCTCAAAGTAAATTAAGTAGTGGTTTCGGCGGCCTTGCGTCCAAACTTGCTAAATTAGTAGTTGGTGTAAATGCCGCTAAGGGAGCTTTTAATGGTCTTAAATCAGCAATGGACTACTCATCCGATTTGACAGAGGTGCAAAATGTCGTAGATGTAAGTTTTGGAAAGTACAAGGGGAAGATTGAAGATTTAGCAAAGACTTCCATTCAAGACTATGGTATGTCAGAGCTGACAGCAAAGCAGATAGCGGGACGTTTCCAATCTATGGGTACAGCTGTAGGTTTTTCGCAGAAAAAAATGTCGGGAATGTCTACCGAATTAACAAAGTTGTCTGCTGATATGGCATCTTTTTACAATGTAAATCAAGAAGATGTAGCAAAGTCTATGCAGTCCGTGTTTACAGGAACAACAATGCCACTTAGAAAGTACGGTATTGATTTGACACAAGCTACATTGCAGGAGTGGGCGCATAAGCAAGGGATTGATGCGAATATCAAATCTATGTCGCAGGCAGAAAAGACAATGCTACGTTATCAGTATGTTATGTCTCAAACAGGTGCGGCACAGGGAGACTTTGCGAGAACAGCAAATACATGGGCGAACCAAACGAGAATGTTGCAGCAGAATTTTCAAAATTTAGGTTCGACTATCGGAAACATCGCTATCAATGCTTTTAAACCGTTCGTAAAGGCAATGAACTCCACGCTTGTGAAACTGAATGATTTCGCAAAACAAGCAAGGGACGCGCTCGGGAAGATTTTTGGATGGGAGTACGAAGAGGGAGGAGGCTCTACCCAAACGTATTCTGATGAATTTGCAGATGCCGCTGACGGAGCAAACGATACAGCCGATGCTACCAAAAAGGCTACAAAGGCACAGAAAGAGTTTAATAAGCAGTTGCAGGGTTTTGACCGTCTGAACAACCTTACATCCTCAAAAGGCAAGGATAATGACGGTGATGGAAAGGGTAGTGGCACTAGCGTTGGGGAATTGTCTAACATTGGCTCTGGAAGCGGAGGAAAGTGGAAGCAGAAAGACAGCATTTTCAAGAAGTTTGAAAGTGATATTGATACACTTGAAAAGCTTGGGAATAAGATATCAACAACTCTGTCAAAGGCAATGGAGGATATTGACTGGAAATCCATATACCAAAAAGCGGCAGGATTTGGAACGGGGTTAGCATCTTTCCTTAACGGACTTTTTGCAGGAGGCGAGGGAGCGAGACTTTTTTCTGATTTAGGAAGCACTATAGCAAATTCTCTGAATACAGTCCTTACTGGCTTAAACAGCTTTGCGACAACTTTTAGTTGGGATGAATTTGGAAGAAATTTGGGAATTGGAATTAACGGATTTTTCACAACGTGGGATGCCGGTCTTACTGCTGATACATTTAATAATATGGCAAATGGCGTTCTTACAGCAATAACATCAGCATTAAATCGCATTCACTGGGATTTAATTGCTAAACGCATCGGAGAGCTGATAAAGGGGATCGATACTAAAGGAATCGGTGAAAATTTCGGAAAACTTGTCAATTCTATAGTAAATGCTCTTTATACTTTGGTATCTAATAAGGAGACTTGGAAAGATTTAGGCACAAAGATAGGGGATGGAATAAACGGATTTTTTAAGGGATTCGGAAAAAGCGGATGGAAAAAGCTCGGAAAAACAATAAGTAATACTTTCAGCGGATTTGCCACCACGATAACTACGGCATTAAACACTGTGGATTGGGAGTATGTCGGTCAATGCATCGGAGATTTTATTTCTGGAATTAAATTTGGCAAAATCGCATTTGACCTTTTGAAATTGGCAAAAGCACTGGCAAAAGCTATAGCAAAAGCTATTAAAGGCTCTATGGAGACTGCACCGATAGAAACGGCGATTATCGGAATTTTTAGCGTTTTGAAATTTACAGGACTTGGAAAAGAAATTTTTAAAACGCTCGCAACAAAAGTGATGACAAAAATTGCGGAATCAATCGGAGTAGAAAGCGTAGGCGTTGGAGCGATTGCAAAAGCGGCAGCAAAAGGAATAGGAAAAGCAATATTAAAAGTGCCGTCAGTAATTGGTAGCTTTATTTCAAGCGGCGCAGCGGCTACGGCAGCAAGCATTTTTGCAAGTGTAGCCGCTGCTGTTGGCGCAGCGTTTTTAGGATGGAATATAGGAAAATTAATTGGAGAAGCCATTATGTCCGATGAGCAGAAGAAGTATGCCTACAAGTTTAAATTCAAAGATTTATTTACATACAGTCCGGAAGAGTGGAAACAAGGTCTTGCAGACTGGTGGGTTGACGTTGAAGATTACTGGGGCAATAAAACACTGAAAGTAAAAACAAAGTTTGAAGCAACAAAAGAAAAAGTTGCAGGATGGTGGAGTAACGTAAAAGACTGGTGGGGAGATAAGGCTGTATCGGTCAAGTCAAAACTTTCGACAAAAGCCAGCGAAATATCTAAATGGTGGAAAAACGTTAAAGATTGGTGGGGAGATAAAGCTTTAAAAATTAAAAGCATATTCTCTATGGACACTTTAAAAAGTGGAATTAACGCGCTGATACGATGGATCAACAGCAAAATCATTGATAACCTCAATAAGATTTCATTGAAATTGCCAAAGGCTCTAGGCGGTGGAACTCTTGGGTTTAACATCAATCACATTGCTACATTTGAAACTGGTGGCACCCCTAAAATGGGCGAGCTTTTTTATGCGAGAGAAAATGGCAAACCGGAGCTTGTCGGTAGACAGGGAAGACAGACAAAAGTAATCAACAATGACCAGATTATTGCATCGACATCTAAGGGCGTTGCGGATGCTGTTTACAATGTAATGACTCCGGTGCTTACAAGTCTGGTTGTTGCCATCAACAAAATGAACAGCGGAAACGGACAGGCTCTTTATGTCGAGGGCGTATCTGACGGTGACATTGTCAGAATTACGACCGATGCAAACGAAAGATTTAAGAAATCAAACGGCAGACCGCTTTATGCATAGACAATCTGTTGTTTGTAGTGTATAATAGGGTAAATTTTAAAAACAGGAAGGAGAAATACTATGATTATTAAATGTAAGGAGTGCGGCGGGGATGTATCAGATAAAGCGGCAACGTGTCCTCATTGTGGATATTCTATGAAAAGTAATCAGAAAACAGATGATGGGCTGAAAATTAATCCGAAAAGTGATTGGAAGCCATCGCCAACAAAACAAAATGTTGCACCGAAAATCAAAAAAGAGAAAAAGAAGCATGGTTGTCTTTGGAGCATCGTTTTAGTTATTTGTGTACTTGGATTTTTTTGTTGGATAACAGACGATAACGATAATGACGATGCAGGGAAAAACTATAATCAAGAGACAGTTTCCGATAATCAGCAAACAAAGAACGAAGAAAAGAAGAAAACAGAATATGATTTGAAAAAAATATACAGCGGTCACAAGTGCAATATAGCAATAACAAGTGGCGATGATGAAGGATTTTCTTTTGACATAGAAAACAACAGCAAAAAAGACTTTTCTTTTGACATTCATTCTATGGCTATCAATGGAGTAATGACTAACTGTAATATATACAGTTTTTCTACAAGTGTTCCAAGCGGTAAAAAAGGGACGATGGATGTTGACTTTGAAGATGGATGGCTGTCTAAAGGTGATAAAGTACAGTATGTAGATTTGGTAATATGGGCGTACGATGATGCGAAAAATTACAGAGATTTTTACACTAAAAAGATAAGAATCAAAACGAATAATTTCAAAGGAGAAAATAAATTCTCTGGCGGTAAAGGTTCCAAAAAGAAATCCGGATTTGTAATTTTGAAAGAAAAATTAGATTCTGATAAATTTGTTTTCTCGGTTATAAATAATAATAACTATTATGCGAATTTGGATTTTACAAACGCTTCCGTTGATGGATGGGCTTTGGAAACAGACTATTTATTCGACACACAAGATGTATGCGTATATCCTAAATCAGTAACAACTATAACAGCAGATATTTCGGATCTGACATCCAAGAAAGGCATTGAAAATCCGAAAAGCGTAGAGTTTTCTTTGAAATACAGAAAAAATGGAGATTATTTCAAGGAAAAAACAATAAAAAAATTAAAGTTTTAGAATTTGATTTCAAAAAAGCATTAAAAGAGTGGATAACACCGCTCTTTTTTTATTTCCGGCTATGTCTATTCAGAGCCGCTAACCTTTAATAATTGGAGGTAGAAAATGGCAGGATTTGAGAAAGCAAAAGGTCTTGTTTCGATAGCAACCGGTTATTCCGGCAGTGATTATCGGTACACAAAAATTGATAAGTACATTGCCGCCGACAATCTTAATATCACTCCCGGTAGGGCGCAGGATTTGGACAGCTATGTGAATGCAAACGGTCATCTTAAAAGAAATGTATTAAAGCATATGCGTGACGGAATTGCATTTTCGACAATTTACATGAAAAACACCACTATGCGTTCTTTCATGAACATACTTACTACCGGCATGAAACAAAAAGATTGTGCAGGATTGCCGGAAAAGAAAATAAGAATACGGTATTTCAACGAATGGACTAACGATTATGACCACGGATTTTTTTATGTTCCGGACGTTCAATTTCAGTACGGAGGTACTTATGAGGGCGTTCCAACGTATATGCCTATTTCGTGGGAGTTTATTGAGTATTAAGGAGGTGCCGTATGCTTAATCTGACAGACGAACAAAAAGCTATGTTTTACTCTTCTGAATATTACAAAGGGTACCGGATGGTTTTTGATGATATCAACTTGACGATTGATAACGAAATCATCCATCAAGAAAGTGTCAAAATCACTCAATCTATCTGTAGCGATGTAGAGTTGTCTTTGGGCGGTTGCATCGCTTTTAGTATTGAATTTGAAGTATCAGAGGTAATGGACAAGGATGTAACCGGCTTGGAATTTAAGTGCTATATGGATGTGGAAGATACAGAAGGGAGCACTGTTTTAACAATCCCTATGGGGGTATATCGTGTCGATAGTGCAAAGTGTGTAGATGATAAGGATTACAAGAAAATAATCGCATATGACGCACTTTACGATGCGTCAGAAGATGTGTCGGAGTTTTATAACAACATTTTTGCGGAAAATGAAACGATTTCATATGCTGAGCTTCGATTGAAAATTTTAAATCATTTTGGGATTGATTTCGTGGGACGGAATTATATAAATGACGATGAAACAGCAAAAAAGACATTGTCTCCGCAGGGGAATTTGACAGGAGTAATGATTTTGAAGTGCATTTGCGAAGCAAACGGAGCATTTGGTTACATTGATAGAAACGGTAAGTTTGCGGAAGCAATCGCAAGGGAAGCAGCGGGACTATTCCCGGAAGAAGACTTATACCCTGCAGAGGATTTATACCCGGAAAGCGGAGCGAACGTTCAATATGTCGGTGCAGAAACAGACAAAGCGCAGTATATCAATACAAAATTTGAAGAATATGAAACGATGCCTATCACATGCGTGACGATTAAGTCGTCCGCCGATGACATCGGTGTTGCTTCTAACGATGACGAAAGTAACCCGTATATCATTTCTTCAAATTTTTTATTTTACGGAAAAACTCAAGAAGAGCTTAAGAAAATTGGAAAAGGAATACAGAGCGTGCTAAGCGGCTTTGTTTATCGACCGAACGAAACTACGCTTGAGGGGTTGCCTTATATGGATGTTGGAGATTGGTATTCTCTTGTAAAAAATAGAGATGGCGTTGTTTCTCCTGTGCTGTCAAGAACGCTTACGGGTGTTCAAGGTCTAAGAGATACGTTTTCGTCAAAAGGAAATAAGGTCAGAGCGAATGAGCAGACTACGAGAGATGAGCTTATTCAAAACATGGGTAAAAGCCTTGAAATCCAAAAATCAATAGACGGTCTGTCTGTCGATGTGATTGATCTAGGGAAAAAAGAGCAGAGCCACTTTGAGCAAACTTCTAACACGATTGTCCTTAAGGTTGATAAAAATGGTCGGATGGTCGAAGTCGGGCTTGGCGTAAATGCTGATGACGGAAAAAATTATTTTACCGTCACTTCTGACAACATAAGCTTGACAGCGGAAGAATTACTTGAGCTTGTAGGCGGTCAACTTCACCTTGAAAGCACGAAAAGTGCAGAAAGTTTAATAAAATTATCCAATTACAACGTAAGCGCAAAAATAAACGGAGAAGATTTAGACATAAAATTCTTTGGTGAAGGAAGACCTAAAGATGTTTCTGTCTCCGGTGGAACGGTAGAATTAGATTCTACTCCGCAAATAGGAGACTATTACTTCAATCTGTCTGCATCCGAAGTTTTTCAGTTTAAGCTTGGAAATGGGGCGCATTGGGTTGACGTTTCGGATGACTTAGATTCCGTTCCCACTGTCGAGTGGACTAATACGGAAATGAATACGGAAAACGGTTTTTCTACGACAAAGTATAAGACGGTTTACCTTGATGATAATTCCGGAAGCGGAAGTAAAAGCGCATATCAAAACGGCGATGAAACAAAGGTGTCTTATGATGGTATCAGTTTAAAAAAGACTGTTTATACAACCAAAATGGGAACGCCGACACAGCAAGAAATAGAATCGAAAATTAGAGTTGAAGAAAATGGGTATGATGCATCGCTAAACCCCATTTCGATAGTAAAAATTGATTCTGCCGTTTCTGCTGATGGCGATTTATCCGCAAATGGCTCGGTTAATGCAGATGGAAACGGTGTTTTTCAAGGAGATATGGCTTGTGGTGGTACGATATCTGGAAATTCCTTGGTAATCAATGGAAGCCAGCTTATATGCGGGAGCATCATAAAAGAACTAAGCTCTAATAGTATGATTTTAATTATTTCAGCGCCCGGAGTGGATCAAACAATGCCTGCATCTATGTGCAATGGAGATTTGGAATCGGCAGATTTTGAAATAGGGACCGTTGCCATAGCACCTACGAAACAAACAATAAGCGCAGTTGTTAGTAGCAAAACATTGGCAACAATTAGAGTTAATTATTCATATTGGAAAAAACTTTAAAGGAGGTAAATAATGGACAGTAAATATTCGATAAGCGAACCTCAAAAAGTGCTTTCTTCTGATTATTTAGGAACTTTTCTTATAAGGCAGAACGCTAATCAGTATGCTTGTAAGAAAAAAACAGATACAGAAGAATGGTGGGCGATTGGAATGATTGCTAATGACGGAACGTATTGGCATCCTCTGATTGTTTCGAACACAGAAGCTTATTGCTATTCGTACAGCGATAATTACAATAACGGGAATCCGATTTCTGATAAAACGGCGAGCTTTGATTATAACGGGACAACGTATTATGCTTCATTTGGTGCATATGGTTCTATTGGCGGCAGTGTGTCAACAAATGTTTCGATACCAGTATATTCAGAAACAAAATCTTCTGACATTTCGCATATGGCACAAATTCTTTTGGGACTGCATTTACAGGATGGAGGTACATTACCTAGCGGGGAAGACTCTTCTGGAAACTATCAAAAAGTCGATTATTTGAGAATCAACTGGGAAAACAAGTCTGAAAGCTTGAAAACTCCAATTGATAAGGGCAATCTTAATAAAATGGATAAAGCCATTGATGATTTGTGTAAAAACCTTGATGTTGCGCATACGGAATCAGAGGTTAAAAAGCTTGATAAATCGTCAGCAAATAAGCTTCTTTCCGAAACGCCGACATGGGATGCTGAAACAGGAATTTTGACGTTTAAATTTTTTGACGGAACAAGCTTCAGTGTTGACTTTAATGTCGAAAAAATCCCTGTTTCTTTTTCGATGGATAGTAACGGCGTTATCACAATGACTACCGATGATGGAACGGAGTGGACTGCCGATGTTAGTAAACTCATTCAAGATTACAACTTTAATAACGGTCTTAGAATTTCTTTCAAAAAAACGAAAAATGAGGATGGTTATGAAGTTAGCGCAGATCTTATAAAGGGAAGTATAACGGAAGAGTATCTTGAGGAGAATTATCTTGCAAATATCATTAGTAATGTGAACGCTTCTAACGCCAATGCAAATAACGCCGCTACAAGTGCTACAAACGCCGCTAACGATGCTAAATTGGCTCAAAGCTATGCGATAGGCAGTAGCGGTATCCGCGATGGAGAGGATACCGATAACGCAAAATACTACTCACAGCAGGCGAGTAAGGCGAAGCAGGAGATTTTAGATTCTATGAATATTGCTGGTCGTGGGCTTACTGTAGAATACGATGCAGATTCGCAAAGAAATGTTTTTGCGTTGGCGAGAGAATGTGTTCAGATTACAGATTGGAATACACAGTTTTACACAGGATTTTATGGAAGTAGCGTTTCGGCAAATGGTGTTCCTAGCGATGCCGCAAATTATGGGACTGCATTTTTTGGGATTGTATTGCAAGCTACGGACAGCGCAAATCGTTCTTCGGTTGTTTATCAAACCGGAATTGTTTATAAGAACAGCAGAACAGATTTTTCCGGAATTAAGAAGTATGAAAGAGTTTATGCGCAGGGTCAGTGGTCGTCGTGGGAGGATACAAACTCTTTTCGCGATGAAGATAAAACCAATCTTGACAATCTTGTTTTGCAAATTGGAAATCATTATGTGAAAAAAGATGTACCAGAAAATGCAGTATTTACTGATACAGTATATGATGATACAGAAGTAAAAGAAAGCATTTCATCACAATCCACAGAAATAACGGAAATTAAAATGCTGGGGTGGAGTGTACCTAAAGAATGCCCTGTACAGAATGAAGTGAATGGTAATAAGTTTGTACAGAAGGTTGGTAGGGTTGATTTAGGAAGTTTAGATTGGCGTTATGATGGTGCAAATTATGGTAGATTTATAAGTGATAATTTGAAGGGTGCTAAAACACCTAGCTCAAATGATGTGATTGCTAACATTTTTTTGCAAGGCTATCAAGTTGTGACTACAAATAATTTACTTTCGGTGGCTACTAATTATTTGGTAGCATATTCTTCAGGTAACGTGATAAGTATACGGAACACATCCTATACAAACCCTACGGAGTTTAAGAATGCAATGCAAGGTCAATATCTCTACTATGAGCTTGCAACTCCAATCACTACCACGATTGATGGAAATGAGATTGGAGAAACAGTTAGTGATGTGAAGAAAGAAACTACTGTAAATCTTTTTAATCCTACTTTGGAAACAACCACTTTAAACGGTATTACTTGTACCAATAATGGCGATGGCACTTATAAAATTAGCGGTACTGCAACAGATCAAGCCATAATAACTATCATTGATGATGTAGTTGTACCAGAAAAATCTATAATAACTGGATGTAAAGGCGGTTCTATAAACACTTATGCCTTTGGTGTTTTTGACGGAGACAATTATTTGGAAGTATATGCTGGTGAAAATAAAGAACTATTACCCAAGACATATAATTTTGCCTACATCGTAGTCCGAAATGGCGTCACTGTTCCTGATAATACGATCATAAAACCGATGATTACCACAAACTTAAATGCCACATATGACGATTTTGTTCAATATACAGGTAATAGTGGTAGCCTTAATGGAGATGTGGCTGAGTTGAGAGAAAATGTAGACAATTTAGTAGAACTTGGAGAAGATATTACAGATTAGGAGGTAAACAACTATGGCTTACAAAACAGGATGGATGAAGAAAATCATTAACGGAGTATCAACAAAGGTATTCGCCTTTGCTCATGCAAAGACGGTTTATTCGGATTTTACGAACAAATTGACACTTGAAGATTTTTTGCAAACAAAAAAACTTCGGATTTTCGCCGACAAATCGGATTCTGACTATTATCGAGAAATCGAGCCAGTTTCTGGAAATCCGGAAATCAAGACACCCCCGATCATCGTTAAGGGGTCTGCCAATTCTTATAGTAGTGATTCGGATAACGATATTGTAGGGGAAGATTACAGTTACGCTCAAAAAAGAGATGTAAACTTAAATATTCTTGATTCGCTTATTTCATCCGCTCAAACAACATCGGGAATTAAAGTGACGCCCAGAAATTCAACTGGCTTTGGCGGTAGTTACTATCGGGTGAGCGGGACGGCTACGGCAGATGTTACTATTCCGCTTTATTCTGTCTCAAATCCGGCGAGTGATGCGATTTGGTTTGCAGGGAATATCAGCCCGTCAATGTCGGTGAATACATTTTATTACTTAATTTCTGACACAGCAGGAAATAGCGTGGAAATCGGAACGGATGAAGCTAAAACGCAAAGCGTAAAGCTTGGAACTCACAGCGGAACAGTAACCGTATCTCTTGTTGTTAAGAGCGGAACAAAAGTAACTCTTAACGCAGTCGTTAGGGGAGGATACAAAAAGCAATATACCTTTTACGATGTTGCAAGCCGAAAATACTCAGACAAAATCGACAATGTTGCAGATGCAGTGCTTGACGTGAAAAAAACTGCTAATTTTTCACACAATATTCCGAGAATTGTTCCAAAAGATGTTACATCATATATTACAGATGGCACTTTTTATAAGCGATTAAATGGGACAGACGGTTTTGAGCTTTTTGAAGACATTTATGTGGGTGATTACATTAAGATGTCAAGAGCGATCACTTGTCCAGATTCAACTAATGGAACTGTTGGTAGCCAATACGTCACAATCGCCGGTTTGGATACTATGATGTATAATGGCGAAGAGGGCAAATATGTAAATTATCATCATGCCGTTATGGTTCCCGGTCAAGGCTTTGAGGGAACACAGCATTTCGGTAGACGTGCTATGAATGCTACAAATACCACAGAGGGCGGTTATGTAGGCTCTGCAATGGATCAATCAGTTTTAGGTGCAGTCGTAACGGAGGGAAGCACAGAAAGCGGAGCAACTATCAATCAGCAGTTATACGCCGAGTTTGGGAGCCACTTAAAAACAACAGATGAATTATTATCAAACAGTATCAACACAACCGGCACAAATCATTTTGGAACAGCTAACGGATGTAGCAACAACTGGGCTTGGACTATGAGGCAGGCTGTGCTTATGAGTGAGGTTGAGGTTTACGGTTCTACTGTTTGGTCAAGTAGTGGATATGATACTGGCAATGCAAAAATGCAGTTACCGCTTTTTGCTCATAGCAGAAGTGCTATGAATAATCGAACCGCATGGTATTGGCTCAAGGACGTGGCGTCTTCTGCTCGTTTCTGCGCTTGCGACAGCGATGGCTATGCGTACTACGCTGGTGCGGGCAATGCGTGGGGTTGTGTGCGCCCCCGCTTTATACTTTCATAATAGACGTTCACCCATTTGGATAAGGAATTTAATGAAATTTTTGGAGGTAATCATTATGGAAAAAGAATTTAAAGAAATGATGAAGAAACGGGAGGAAAGACAGGAGTTAGAAGCGGAGCTTCGATGCTTGCAGTCTGATTTACAGCATAACACGTCAAATTGCGGTGATTGGAGAATGGCGAAGGCTATGGAAAAGCTTATTATCGGATTGCAGGATTGCGAAGCGGAGAATGTCGGTAAATTTGTAAAGGACTGGGCTTCTGATACATATGCTTCTATCGGTGGAGATATTCAGAACCGTGTAGAAAAGAGGAAACGTGTAAACGAAATCGAAGAAGCACTGAAAGAAATCTGATTAAAGGGGGGCATATGCCCCCCTGTTTTTTTATTGCCAAAATTCAATCACCGAACGCCCCATTTCCCGTTGCTGTCGATAAAACCAACCACATAGCCTATCCTATCGTCAATTTTGCTGTCGGGGATAATGTCAGAATCACCATAAAGAGATATGTAATGCTTCTCTTTCCTGCCGTTTCGGACGCTGATTTCTTTCTTGACAATATAGATACCTCCACCACTGGTAATAATGCAATGCTCACCTTTGACAGCTTCACGGTCGCAGGCAACCAGTACAATCTCATTTTCCATATAATAAGGCATATAACTGTCGTTAGGAATTTTGATTCCTGTGTAAGCCTTTGATTTCACATTTGACGGAAAATTCTCTAAATTGACCATTTCAGATACGTTGGTAGTTGCTAGGATTCCATTTTCATACTTCGGAACGAATACAGAGATATAATTAGATTTGTTACTAACTTTTGAGTAAAGCATTTGCTGATGGCGTATAAAGTACCGCACTAACAGCAGTGCATTTTCGGGTAGTCCACGGCAGATTTCTACGCTTTCCCGCATTTCCTTTGTCATAGTCTGACAGCCGACCAATTCATCAATGCTGACCTGTAATGCCCTTGCCAGTGCTATAGCGGTAGATAGCCGTATTCCCTGCTTGTCTTTGTAAAGCAGATTGTTTATCGTTGGTATCGGTACGCCAGACTGTTCCGAAATATCCCGTATCGTGATATCGGGGTCTTGAACATACATTTCTACGTTTTGTCGTAGCGTGGCGATATCATCCGTTTTGTCAGAGCGAATCAACTTTGTCGAAATTTGTTTCAATTTTTCATCCCTTATCATACTTTCTCCTCCTATTAAGCGTGCTATAATGGTTTTACCCCCTACAAAGAGGGGGCTTCAAGTTTTGGCATAGGGGCGGTAGTTATTGGCGTTTCTACCGTCCCGAAATTTTAAGCACATAAAAATTTTACTCCGATTATGAAGTATTGACAATACCGAACATACGTTCTATAATGGGGTAAATCGTCACTGGGAGTTTATGGAGGATGTATATGGAAAAGGATGAATTGAAACAGGAAATTATTGAAATGGTTGAAAAGATTGATAATGAAGAATGGATTGTATTTATACATACATTATTGAAAGGTCTTTCTGCTTAAAAACAAAGCCACAGGCTTTCAACTGCCTGTGGCTCATTTTTTATTCGCCCTTGTATATTTCGTCTAATAAGCTCTCAAGGCTATCCCATCCGTTTTCATCAAGCTTTGCTAATGCGATCAAAAGACGCTTCTTAAATGAATTTTCATCATCTTTCAGAACGTCTGTCAACAATTCTGCTATCGCTTTGCTTTTATGTATAGGGTTATACATTTCTCCTTGACCGGTTGTAAGCCATTCTTCATTTACATTAAATTCTTTGCAGATGTCCGAAATTGTTCTATCAGATACATTTTTCTTCTTATTTTCTACTTGATTTATGAAGTTTCTTGACAACCCTAGCCTTGCGGCGAATTTTTCTTGGCTTTCTTTACTTTCTGACCTTACCTTTATTATTCGGTCGAAAATGTCCATTTTCTTTGCACCTCCTTTCACTGAAATAATAATACCATATAAAAGTTTACAAGTCAACATAAAAGTGTTGACAAGTGTTTACAAGTGTGCTATTGTATGTTTACAAGGAAACAGAGAGGAGGTAAAAGCCTATGAGCGAAAAGGAAAAGAACATTGTCGAGAAGCTCAAAGACGCCATTCCTAAAATGTCGGATTTTGACAAGGGATACATTCTCGGAAAAGTAGAGAATATGGCAGAGCAGAAAGAGAAGAAGCATAAGGAAGCAAAGGAGGCTTAGCTTGGACGAACTGGTTTACTTAGAAAAGGAAGAAGCGGTTTGCAGCAGCTTGGATGTTGCTTCTCATTTCGGAAAGAAACACAAAAACGTCATAAGGTCTATTGAAGAAATTAAGAAAAATAGCTCGGCTCAAAATTGGGCTCAGTCATTTCGGGAGGTTTCCTATAAGGATAAGTCGGGGAAGACCAACAAAATGTACCTTATGAACAGGGATGGGTTTTCGTTCCTTGTTATGGGATTCACTGGAAAGAAAGCGAACGACTGGAAATGGCAGTACATCAACGCTTTTAATCAGATGGAGAAAATCATCCGTGAGCGTCAGTCTCAGTCGTGGATTGAAAGCCGGTCGGTCGGCAAGCTGTCACGAAAAGCCGAAACGGACGTACTCAAAAAGTTAGTCGAGTACGCAAAGCAACAGGGCAGTGAACACGCTGATATGTTGTATATGACTTATTCCAAACTGGCAAACAAAACAGCAGGAGTGACAGACAGAGAAACAGCAACAACACAGCAACTTATGAACCTGTCGTTCGTGGAAAACATCATTTTGAATATGGTGCAGGACGGCATACAGCAGGAGTTACCGTACAAGGAAATTTACAGGAACGTCAAGGACAGGCTGGCGGTCGTTGGTCGGCTGGCATATCTGACGGCGTAGAAAGGAGGAAAATATGGGAAAGCAGAGGTATAAAATTTCAGACGATGCAGGGAACAGCATTATTGCTCTGAAAGAGGATGACCGATTTGTGAGCGTTGGAGAAATGGCACAGCACGTTGCTATTGATATCTTAGAAGATTATCGGGATATCAAAAATGGCATTAAGAAAGCCGGTGAGACAGATATTAAGCTGTCAATCAAGGTTCTCAATGCCATATCTCCTATTGCGAAGCAGTTTACTACCGAGAGTTATTTCGGAAAGGATTTGTAATAGCTTCGACTTTTGCAGATTGCGGTTTTTCCTGCGTGACAGAGCGTTCTATTTCATTACAGTATTGGTCGTACAGTTTTTTGAAATCATCGAAAGAACCATCATATCCGCAGATTTTAGCAACTACAAATTCAGAGATGTACTTATCCATAGTTTCACCTCTTTTCTATTAGGATAAGAGGATTATATCACAATGAGGAGGTCAGATGTTGACATTACAGGTATTAAATCGAAGTTTGCTTGACGCAATTCCGATTTCTATTTTTGTGATTATCACCTGTGCCACTTCGTATTGGCACGCAAGGTCAGAGCAGGGATGGGGGTTATATGGTCTCTTCTACACTATATTTTTGGGAATTGTTTCTCAGATATTTGTAGGATTTTTCCCAATGTTTTAGCGGCAGAAGATAGTTTTACTTTCGCTTCTGATGTATTCCTTGAAAGTATCAATTCGTTTAGTTTCTGAAATTCATCCCAGTATTTACTCGGTGTGTAAAGAAACAATTCATTGTAACAACGAATGTATTCAATACGCTGACTTTGGTAATTGGACTCTATTTGCCGAGAAACGCTACTTAGGAAGTTTGAAAATACCTCTTGCTGTTTTTCGTAATAAGAAGATAGTTTTTCGTATTTTAATTCAATTCTTTTCATACGGCTGTTATGGACGTTGTTTATCAAAGCCACAATAACGGGAGATACGATAGAAACTATAAGTGTGATTGCAGGAATGATTATTGACAAATTTTGTGTTTTCAAAGAAAGCATATGAAATCCTCCTAAATTTTTTAGGACATTATATCACAGAAAGGAGATTAGATGGAAGATTTACAGATTTTTCAAAACAGTGAGTTTGGAAATGTCCGCACACTTCAAATTGAAGGAAAGCCGTATTTTGTAGCAACGGATGTGGCTACAGCGCTTGGATATTCCAATCCTCGAAAGGCAGTTAAGGACCATTGTAAGGGAGTAACGAAACGTGACACCCCTACATCTAGTGGTACACAATCAATGTCATACATAAATGAGGGAGATTTGTACCGATTGATTATGAAGTCGAAATTGCCGTCAGCAGAGCGTTTTGAAAGTTGGGTTATGGACGAGGTATTACCGTCAATCAGAAAGAACGGCGGTTACATTGACGGGCAGGAGCATTTATCTGATGAAGAACTGATGGCAAAGGCTTTGGTCGTTGCCAATAACAAAATCGCAGAGAGGGACAGGATCATTCAGCGTATGAAACCGAAAGAGGTTTTTGCTGATGCGGTAGCAACCAGTAAGACGTCAATCCTTGTTGGTGATTTGGCAAAGCTGATTTGTCAGAACGGCTACCAGATAGGGCAGAAACGATTGTTTGAATGGTTACGGAGCAACGGCTACTTAATCAAAAGTGGTTCATCAAGGAATATGCCGCAACAGCGTTATGTCGAACAGGGGCTTTTCGAGGTGAAAGAAAGCAACTTTCAGAATCCCGATGGCAGCGTGAGAATTACACGAACCACAAAGGTTAGCGGTAAAGGTCAGATTTACTTTATCAATAAGTTTAAGCAGATGGAGGGATGATTCTATGGATGATAACGAAGTAATTGACCGTCTGTTTGAAATGGTGGTCTTAATAGTGGTAGTTGCCGTGATTGCTAGGTTTTTATGAAAGGAGAAAAAGATGGAAGTTAAAGAGCTGTTGGAGCTTTACATGTACGATGATGACGAAGTTTTTATTTTTGAAACAGGGGAGGAGAAGCAGATATTCAAAGGAACGATAACAGACGTTCCGGAGGATATCGAAAGTAGATTTGTTTCGGGCTTCGGTTTTAATGAATTTAACGAGTTTGTTATCAATGTTTAGAATTTAGAAAGGAAGAAAGATGAAAAGAAAGAAAATAGCACTTTTTGTGTTGGCGGTAGTCGTACCGCTGTTGATGGTAGTGGATATCGGATGCCAGTTTGACGGGATTATTAATAAGGAAGAGATCGTACAGGCAAAACCGAAAAAGAAAGATTCTATCGTCTGGAAGAAATATAAAGTTACAGCATATTGCCCTTGTCGGAAATGCTCCGGCAGATGGGGGAGATTGACTGCGACAGGAGCGAAAGCAAAGCAGGGACGTACCATTGCAGTTGACCCGAAGGTGATTTCTTATGGAACGAAGCTACACCTAAAGGGAATCGGAAAATTTACTGCCGAGGATTGCGGGGCGAAAATCAAAGGAAACAAGTTGGACATTTACTTTGAAAGTCATAGGGATGCAGAAGAGTTTGGCGTTCAGACGGTCAAAGTTAGGATTTTAAAGAAAGGAGAGTAGGATATGTGGGTAAATCCATTTTGGGCTGGAGTTTTAACCGTTGTCGGAATTGAACTGCTGGCATTTGTGGCAATCATTCTGTACATAGGATTCAAGCACGATGACAAGGAGTGATTTGTGGGATGGCACAGTTAAAGAGACCAAAGAAATTGAGCCGCCGTCAGCGTGAGTTGTGCAGTTTCAACTTTATGAACGCCGATGACTGGCTGTTGTTGGAGGAAATGGAGTTTTACACTCGGTTTATCAATAAGACCACTGGAAAGGTTAGATATGTCGATAAGCTCCGGTTTGAAATAGAAAGGATGTAGGAAAATGGTAAATGTAGATTTTAGTGAGTTATCCATCGTTGACTTGGAGGTTATCAATGCTTTTACCGGCATTGGTTTTGAAATCAATAACGGAAAGGTTACAAAGATTGTCTTTCCGAGAGAGGAGAAGTAGATATGTTAGAAGTTACAGGAGTTGAAGAAAAGGTTTGCGAGTGCAAGAAGAATACCGTGGAGATTGACAAGTGGCGGTATGAAGAACTGATTAGTATTGAAAGCCGGCTTGACGTTTTGGTGAGTCTTATAGATCTTGAGGGATATATCAACGTAAATCAGATGCTAACCATCATAGGAACCGTTAGTGCAAAGGAAGTTATGGAGAAATTAAAAGAAAAAGATAAGGCGTGGAAAGAAAGGATGGATAAAAAGATGGAGGAGATCAATGACGGAAATTAAGATTTTAGATATCGAAATGACAAATTTTATGGCGTATGGCTATGAAAAAGTTAGTTTCAATGATTTAACAAGAATCATCGGTCGCAACGGAGTAGGTAAAAGCACGATTGCTAATGCTTATATGTGGCTCCTGTTTGATTGTGACTACGATTTGACACCGAAGCCGGTTGTAAGACGGGAAGAAAGTGGAGTGCCGGTTGATGGAGATGCTATTGTATCTGCCACGTTTGATGTTGACGGAAAAACCGTCACAATGAAAAAATCGCAAAAGCGGACACACAGCAAGGATGGCAGCAGTTATAAGGACGATAATAAATACTTTGTCAATGACGTTCCGAAAACCGCAAAAGACTTTAAGGGTTACCTCGGCATTGATATGGAAATTGTCAAGATGTGCTGTAACATTAACGCTTTTACCGCACAGAAGCCGTCTGAAATGAGAAAATACCTTTTTGCTCATACGGACAGTATTAGCGATTATGATATCGCCGCAGGAAGCGAAGATTTGAAAGACCTTTTGCCGCTGTTGGCTGATTATACGGTAGAAGAGATAACGGCAATGAACAAATCCATTGTCAGCGATATGAAAAAGGAATTATCAACATATTCCGGTCGCATCGCAGAAAAAGAGCTGGAGATCAAGCAGAAGCAGGAAATGGACGTTTCGGCATTGGAATTGCAGAAAAACCTATTACTGGAACGTCTGAAAGAAAACAAAGACAAGCAGGCTTCTAATAAAAAGTTGATGGATTCTTACGATAAGGAGACGAATGATATCCTTGATATGAAATTCCGGCTTAATGATATGGTCCGTGAGGCGAATGAGAAAACGGAAAAAGAATTGAGTGACATTAAAAAACAGATTGGAAGAAAAGAAGAGCTTTTTACAAAGCTTAATGTAAAAATACAGAAAAATACTTTTGAGCTTTCTGGTTACAAAAAAGAAAACATTAAGCTGAACGAGGAGAGAGAAAGGCTTTCTAATTTTTGGCAGTCTGTGAAATCAGAGCAATTCGACGAGAAATCGACTGTATGTCCGACGTGTCACCGGGAGTTTCCGGATGAAGAAATCGAAACTCTGAAATCTGATTTTGAGAAGTCAAAGAATGAGCGGATCAAAAAAATCGAGAGTGACGGTTTGAAGATTAAGAAAGAAATCGAGGAAAACAACAAAGAAATCTCTAAATTAGAAGAATTAAACAAAAATAACGAATCTGATAAGAAAATTTTATCAGAAGAGATTAAGCAGCTTGAAAACAATCTGTCCGAAGAAAGAAGAGACGTTACCAGCACCGATGATTACAAGAAGTTGGAAAGTGAGATTTCCGAAAAGGAGAAATTCCTTGAGAAATACAATGATATTTCCGCTTTGAAAACTATTCTAGCCGGAGAAGAGACAGAAATACGTTCGGAATTGGCAGAATGTGAAAAGCTTCTGACGCAGGCAGATACTTCCGATTGCGAGGAGAGATTAGATACTCTGCGAAAAGAGCAGCGTGAAAAATCACAGAAGCAGGCAGACGCAGAGAGGGTTCTTCATTTGATTGAGGATTTGGAAAAAGTGAAAAACTCAAAATTGGCTGATGCCGTAAATGCTAATTTTGGAATCGTCAAATGGAAATTGTTTGAGATTGGAAAATCCGGCGGTTATAAATCAGATTGCATTCCTATGGTGGATGGAAAGTCAATTCTAACCACTATGAGCAACAAAGGAAACCGTATTATTGGAAGGATTGATATTTGTAATTCGATTCAAAAAATGAGTGGGATCCGTTGCCCTATTTGGATTGATGATGTTGAGAGTTTGGATGAAGCGAACCGGGCGGAAGTAATTGATATGATCGAAAGTCAGAAGATTCTTCTGATTGTTGATAACAAAGATATGGAAATTATGGAGGGATAAAGAATGAGCAGTAAAACATTAGAAATGGCAAGGAAACTGGTAAAAAGACTTGAAGAAGAGGAGAAGAAAAGCAAAGTTCAGCTTTGTGAATTGCATCCGGGCGATACATTCAAAATTGGAGATCATGATTTTATTGTGCTTGATCAGAATGAATATGCAGAAACAACGGCAGTAATTTCAAAAGGCTTTATGGCGGGAAAAATCGTATTTGATGATGATGCGAGAGACTACAGCAAATCTAATCTTAGAAATGTTATCGAGGAAAAGATTCAGCCTATTATCGAATCGGAGGTTGGAACAGAAAACATTGTTGAACGTTCTGTTGACTTGACATCGGTTGACATGCAGGAAGAGTTTTCTTGTTTCAAATGCAAGGTCAGACCTATTACATTTGATGAAGCAAGGAAGTACAATGATCTTCTTGTAAATAAGGAACTTGATGATTGGTGGTGGACTTGCACACCTTGGTCTACTGCTGAAAGAGAATGGGGGCATTCAATCGCCGTTGTTGCTTCGTCCGGTAATTTCAGCAACGGGGGCTACGATTGCGGCCGCGGTGTTCGCCCATTTTGTATCTTAAAATCTAATATCTTTGTATCGAAGGGAGAATAATTATGGCTAATTTAACAATGAAAATTTTACAGGAGCAGATCAACGAACTTAAGAATGAGGTTGCCATTTTGAAAGCAGAAAAAAGTGTTTCTAAAATCCATAACGGTCTTAAAATCGGAGACACTTTTAAAATCGCAGGTCTTGGCTGGAAGATTATTGACATTACAGACAAGGGTTATTCTTGCCTTTGTGAAATTTTAGAAGAAGATATGAGGTTTGACGATTTTTCTAACGACTGGAAGTCGAGTGGTTTAAGAAAATATTTGAATGGCGAGTTTCTTAAAAAGATATCCGATGAAGTTGGCGAGGAAAATATCGTTAAGTTTGAAAGAGATCTGTTATCTATGGACGGTCAGACGGAATATGAAAAGTGCGAAGATTCTGTTTCTCTTCTTACTGTAGATGAATACAGGAAATATCGAAGCCTTATTCCAAACGATGAAAAATGGTGGTGGCTTATTACTCCTTGGAGTACACCTTGCAACGATTACAAATATCCAGTTACCGTTGTTGCTTCGTCCGGTCGTATCCGCAACGGGAACTACAATGGCGGCTGCGGTGTTCGCCCGTTTTGCATCTTTTCTTCTTCAATCTTTGAATCAGAGGAGTAATTAAATGGCAGGAACGGAATTAAAGGTAATCTTAAAAGCAAAAGACCTTGCTGAACATACATTGCGTGTGACTTCAAACTGCAATAGATATCCGAAGAAATACAGATTTTCTCTTGTGAATAAAATGCAGAATAAATCACTTGAAATCTATGAATATCTGTATGAAGCGAATCGAACAGATTTGAAGTTGTATCGCAGGGAACGGTCGGAGCTTCAAACTAAAGCAATAACGCATTGTGATGAACTTTTGTTTTACATTGAATTGTCAATGAAACTGAACATCATAAATGCAAAAAGCATGGAATATTGGTCGAAGATGGTTTCCGACATTAAGCATATGGCGATTGCTTGGAGGACTAAGGACAAAGAAAGATAAATTTATTAGGTTGCGCACTGTATAAACCGTTGTTGCTTCGTCCGGTAATATCAACAACAGGAACTACAATAACAACAACGGTGTTCGCCCATTCTGTATCACACAGGAAGTTAGAGTAGGCAGTAAGCCGAAATCGGAAAAAGATACAAAAAAGTGCGCATCCTTTCCTAAAAGGATAAATACAAAGGAATTTTTAATATGGATAAAGACATTATTTGTGATTATGAAAATCTGTATAAGGCTTATAAGAAAGCTAAATGCGGTAAGAAATTCAATGGCAGCAGTGCAAAATTTCAGACCATGAGCCTTGAAGGACTACATCTTTTAAAAGAACAGCTTGAAAATCAGACATACCGGATGAATCCGTACAATGAATTTAAGGTCTATGAACCTAAGGAAAGAGTGATTAAATCGTGTTTTTTTAAGGATAAAGTCGTTCAACATTGTCTGTGTGACAACATCTTGCATCCGAGATTGGCAAGTGAGTTTATTAAAACCAATTATGCAGGGCAAGAGGGTAAAGGAACGCATTTCGGAATGGATTGCCTAAGAGATCAAATGCTTGAGTTTTACAGAGAGCATGGTCTTAATGGATGGATTCTTAAATGTGATATTAAGAAGTTTTTCTACCAAATAGATCATGAGGTTTTGAAAGACATTGTAGACTATCATTTTCCAAACGAATATGTGAAGTGGTTAAACCATTTGTTTATAGACAGTACGGATGGTTTAGGTCTCCCGCTCGGAAACCAAGTCGCACAGGTTTATGCTTTGTTGATTCTTAATGGGTTAGATCGTTTTATTACCGGAGAATTAGGGATAAACCTATACGGACGATACATGGACGATTTTTACTTAATCCATCAAGATAAGGAATATTTGAGGTGGTCTCTTGATTGCATAAAGGAATTTGTAGAGAGTCTCGGCTTGTCACTGAATGGCAAAACGCAAATATCCCCGTTTAAAAATGGGATACTTTTTACAGGTTTTCATCATTACGTTACGAAAGATGGAAAATACATAAGAAAACTTACGGGAGCGAATAAACTTAAGATCCGTAAAAGAGTAAGAACGTGGGTAAAGCTTGTGAAATCTGAAAGAATGACAGAAAAGAAGTTTTATGAAAAGTACAATGCCTGGAAAAATCATGCATTACACGGAAATTGCGTAAAACTTTGTTATTCAATGGATTTATATGTAAAAAAATTATTTGAAAGTGAGGAATGACTATGGAGAATACAGAAATTAAAGAAGCAGAAAGCAAAGAACTGGTTGCAAAAGATTTTACAGAGGGAATGGTCGTAAAGATCAAACAGAAAGAGCAATTCGGCTTGACGTTTCCTAAAGATTACAACTATACCAATGAGTTTATGTCGGCAATGCTTATTTTGCAGGATACTACTGACAGAAACAAAAATCCTGTTTTGCAGAGTTGCAGCAGGGCGAGTATCGAAAACGCCCTTATTGAAATGGTAACTGACGGTCTTTCTATGAGAAAGAAGCAGTGTTATCCGGTGGCATACGGTGGCAAGTTACAATGTCAGCGTTCCGTTTACGGAAACACCTGCATTGCTAGACGTTTTGGGCTGAAAGATATCAATGCTTCTGTGATTTATAAAGGCGATATCTTCAAATTTCATAAGGAAAACGCAAAGACGGTGATTGATTCTCACGAGCAGTTCTTTGAGAATATCAACAACGATAACATTATCGGTGCTTATGCTGTTGCTGTTATGGATGACGGGGAAATTATTTCAGAAGTAATGACGATGGATCAGATTAAGCAGGCTTGGCAGCAGGGGTACGGATACAAAGAGAACGGAAATGGCACTCACCAGAAATTCCCGGATCAGATGGCGATGAAAACAGTGAAAAACCGGCTTCTGAAATATATCAACAATTCGCATACCGGCACAGAGAGCGATATTGACGATTTGAATGTTGTCAGCGAGCAGGAAATGATTGAGAAAGATGTTGAATACGATATTGAGCAGAACGCCAATAGCGTTGATTTTGACGAATCAGACGTTATAGACAGCGTTGCGAACGATGTTGACGATGCAGAGGCAGAGGAAAACGATGATTTGCCGGAATTTATGAAAGTGGAGGAGGCGTAGTATGAGGATTATATCACAGGATGGGAAATGCGATTATCCATACGAAAACAGCACTTTGTTTATTGGATCTATGGATGGACGTGTAATAAAGGTTGTTCCGTCTACTGGTGGTTACAAAGGTTCAAATATAGCCATATATTCAACCGAAGAAAAAGCGGTTAAGGCTATGGAAATGCTTAGAAAAGCGTATGCGGAAAATGTTGTTGTATTTCAAAATGTTGAGCCGACAGATGATTTAATAGAAGCTTTTAAGAGATATAGAACAGAAATTATTCGTGTATCTATTGATAACCGGTTAGCGGATATTGAATTTAAAAATCATCAAAATTTTTGTTTCCAATTTCCACAGGATGATGAAATCGAGGTGTGAGTATGGACGAAGAATGGAAGTGGATAAAAGGCTTTGAGGGGCAATACCAGATTTCCAATTACGGAAGAGTAAAGAGTTTTAAAAAGACGGAGAGCGGATATATTCTATCAAATCAAAATGCAACAGGAGATTATCTTCGCATTGTTTTAAGAAATTCTGTAACTAACAAAAACAAGTCAATAGCAATACATCAATTGGTTGCAGAACATTTTATAGGAGACAGACCGCAAGGATATCAAGTACACCATAAAGACGGAAATAAGCAAAACAATATCGTTTCAAATTTGGAATATATTCATCCAAAGAGGCACAGAAAAGAAACGGAAAAAACACATCCACAAGTGGTTACAGGAATTGTTAATTATAACAAATATGAGAAGCCAAGAAAAATATGTCAATACACTAAGGATGGAGTATTACTCGCTACATATGTAAATGGAGAAGTTGCAAGTAGGATGACAGGAATATGTCGGAGGAATATTTTACAAGTAGCCAATAAAGAACCTTTTAATAATAAAGGCGGTATTAGAAAACAGGCTGGCGGATATATTTGGAAACTTGCAGATGAAAGCGAGGTGATGTAATGCTCAAATTGAAATGCTGCGGAACTGGAAGCAAAGGAAATTCTTACGCTCTTATGTCACAAAACGAAACACTTATTCTTGATGTGGGAATGGGGATTAAAGACATAAAAAAGATGTGTGATTGGAATATAAAAAATATAGTAGGTTGCCTTATTTCACACGAGCATTATTGACGACCATTCAAGGTCATTAAACGATTTTAGGTCAATGGGAATACCAATACTTGCCCCATATTTAGGTGATAGTTGTAAATCAATGAATATGGGCGGATTTACCGTAAAACCTTTTGATTTAACAACGATGGACGGAAACTGGACACACACAGACGCAAATGGAACACCTTGCCCGATATTTGGTTTTCTGATTACTCACAAAGAGATGGGAAGATTACTTTACATAACCGATTGCGAAGTTATCAAATGGAGATTTAAGGATATTGACCATATTCTTCTTGGTGCCAATTACGACAAAGATATGGTTGACTGGAGCAATCCGGCTAAAAACAATCACGTTTTCCATGGTCACTTGGAAATAGGTACAGCTTGCGATTTTGTCAAGTCGAATTATTCAGACCGCTTGCAGAACGTCATAATGTGCCATTTATCGAGTGAAAATGCTGATAGTGATAGTTTTATCGAGAAAATGAAAAAAGTTGCTTGTGGGATGAATGTGGATGTTGCAGTAGCAGGGAAAAGTTGGAATTTGAAAAATCCTAATGAGTGTCCGTTTTAGAAAGGAGATTATATGGCTAGAGAAATTTGCGGAGAATGCAAATATAACAAGTATTCTACAACAGAAAAAGAATTTTATTGTAGTAATACCGATAGCGACAATTACGGAATAGCGACTATGTATGATGATAGTTGCGAAGATTTTGAAGAAAAGGACAATTAAAGGCAGAAAGGAGAGGAAATGCTGATATTAGCTTTTTATATCATATTTATTATCGTTATATTTTTTGCAACGATTGGGGACTATGAGAATATTGCAGTTACTCCAAGGCAGATATATGAATGTACAGACCTCAACATTTTTGCTTGTACATTGATATTTATAATTGCATTTGTGCTAGACCCATTATTTTTTATATTGCATTTTATTGATTGGGTGATGCATTTTGGCAGAAAGGAGCAGTAATGGAGAGATTAACAGATAGTAACAAGGAAATACCGACATTAGTTGATAACGCCGAATACTGGCTAGAGGTGTACTTTAAGCTCAAAGATTATGAGGATTTAGAGGAGCAGGGCAGACTTATTAAGCTGCCTTGTAAGGTTGGAGATGTTGTATATGTCAAAATGGCATCATACAGTAAAACGCATTATGCAGAAGCAGAAGTTAGAGATTTTGTACATTTTATTTCTCATGGTTTTTGCGTAGTCGTCACTTCAAAATATTTTGACAAAGAAAATATACCATTTTCAGAATTTGGCAAAACAGTATTCCTCACAAAATCCGAAGCAGAAGCAAAACTGAAAGAATTGAGAGGTGGAGAAGATGACAGAATTTCAAAGAATTAAGGGAATTTCAGTAGAAGAGCTGGCAAAGTTTCTTTACGGTGTCTCAGAGGGAACGGCTAAATTTGTTTCCTGTGATGATGAGTGCGACAGTTGCAGCGGTGCAGAGGAAATTTGCGTACCGAGAATTATTGAGTTTTTGAAAAGCGAGGTAGACGATGGCTGATAAGCACACAAGAAATGACCTGCTTCAAATGCAGTCACTTCCATTATCTGCAAAAATCGAAATGACAAAACGAAGAATTTCTGAATGGGTTGAACATTTCGGAGAAGATGGTGTTTATGTCAGTTTTAGCGGCGGTAAAGATAGTACGGTGCTTCTCGACTTAGTCAGAAAGATTTATCCGCAGATTCCGGCTGTATTTGTTGATACCGGTCTGGAATATCCGGAAATAAGAGAATTTGTTAGGACTTTTGAAAATGTCGTGTGGTTAAAGCCGAAAATGAACTTTCGACAAGTCATAGAAAAATATGGCTATCCGTTTTTCTCAAAAGAAATTTCGGAATGTATTGCAGAAAGCAGTAAATACATTAAAATCCTCACAGACAGACAGACAGACAGACAGACAGACAGACAGACAGACAGACAGAGGTGCATTACGCATATCGCATAGCGGATATGATCGGAGTAGACAGGAGAAAGAACAAAGGCAACAAATCATATCAAATGCTAAAAGAGGGAAATATCCCTAGCGAAATCTTTGAAGCTCCTGTTCGTATTAAGCAGCTTTTCGGAGTGAAATGCGACAAATATGGGGATATGTACGACAGATCACGATACCTTTTTATGCTTGAAGCCCCGTTTGAAGTATCGAATATGTGTTGCAAAGTAATGAAGAAAGCTCCGGTACACGCTTATGGCAAAGAAACCGGAAGAAAACCAATTACCGCACAGATGGCAGATGAAAGCAGATTAAGAACCAGTAAATGGCTACAGAATGGATGCAATGCTTTTGAAGCAAAGAATCCTATCAGTAATCCGATGTCGTTTTGGACGGAACAGGATGTACTGCTTTATGTAAAAGAAAATGATATTCCATTGGCAAGTGTTTACGGAGATATTGTTGTTGATTATTTCGCTATGAATCAGTGCGACAATCAGATGTCTCTTTCAGATTATGGAATTTCAGAGAAAGAAATGCCTATTCTGAAAACTACAGGGTGTGAAAGAACCGGATGTATGTTTTGCGGATATGGATGTCACCTTGAGAAATCACCTAACAGGTTTGAAAGAATGAAGAAAACACATCCGAAAATCTATGACTACATTATGAGGAGTAAGTCTGATGGTGGTTTAGGATACAAAGAAATTATTGAATGGATTAACACAAACGGAAATATGAATATTAAATTTTAGGAGGTAAAAAATTATGATTAAATCAAATATGGGAGAAGTTGAAATCAGCGGGACAACCACAATTATTTTGGCAGAATTTTCAGCACTTACAAAAGGTATGGTTGAAAGTCTGACTGAAAATTACAGAAAAGACGAGGCGAAAGAAATGGTGGAAGGATCTTACAAAAGAGGTCTTATGAGCGAAAATGAAATCAGAAAAGAATCGCTCGATATTCTTTCAGAAATTCTTGAAAACCTCAAAAATCACATTAAGGAGGATTGATTTTATGCGAGAATGTAAAAGCTGTATCCATTATATAAATAGCAAATGCAGTAGTTGGGATTGCTTGCACGAAACTTTGCAGGACTTTGAAAATCGCTGTTATGACAAATTTTCGGAGAAACTTATGGAAGTTATCAAAAAAGGTGATTGTATCGAAGAAAATACAATCAAAGAAATTTCGGATAAGCTGAAAGGAGCCGTGGAATGAGCCAGCATAAAAACATAGCACAGATTAAGGCTATCGAGAAGAAAAACCGAGAGCGGCTTCTGAAAGTGAATCCTAATCTGAATGACCGTAGCGGCATTTACTTTCTTACCCGTACGGACGAAAACGATATTTCGTATTTTTACATCGGGCAGGCGGTGAACATCATCCAGAGAATGTGCGGACACTTAACGGGGTATCAGCATATTGATCTTTCCGTCAAAAAAAGGGGATTTTTCAGTGAGGAAAACCCTTATGGATGGAAACTGAATTTTATCAATTATCCGAAATCAGAGCTTGACAAAATGGAACAGTATTGGATTTTGGAGTACACAAAAAGAGGTTATCAATGCCGGTATAACAAAACAGCAGGCGGTCAAGGAGAGGGCAAGGAAAAGATAAATGAGTTTAAGCCCTCCAGAGGATACAGAGACGGTCTAAAACAGGGCGAAAAGAACCTAGCGAGGGAATTATCCTCTATTGCAGAAAAACACCTTAAAATCGAAATCAGAGAGGATAAGAAGCACAATAAAATTTCTCAAAGGCAGTATGAGAAGTTTATGGATTTATTGAAAGTAGGTGAAAACAATGCTAATTCCGAAAGTTGAAGCCAAAGAGTTTGAAAAATTCGGCTTTAAGAAATGCAAGGGCGAATATGGTAAGAGTGGTTGCTATTACCTTTGCGTTGCAAGGGGGTGCAAAATGCTTTTTGTGAGCAGTGAGATTTTTGATGTTAATGATTGGATAGATAATGACCCAAGAATACACAAAGACGCAAATTGTAGATACCGAGACCACAGGACATATCTTGATATCATTTATGAGCTAATCAAAGCGGATATGCTTGTAAGTGATTGTTTGAAAGTAGGTGATTTGAAATGAGTAACAATGCGAATATAGTAATAGCACAGGCTTTAATGATGAGAATTAAAGATTATGTAGAAAGGGCCTTGGATAAAAAAGATGTAACGATTGATATAGCTATGACTGAAATACGCTATACAGTTGACGCTTATGACGAGTATTTTCAGACAGGCAGAAAGCCACAATAAATAACTAAAAATCAAAGAAAGGAATAGGTTGTCCGGACATAAAACCTAGGTTTCCTTTTGGTGAATTTTATGAATTTTGAAAATTATTCTTGTGATAATCAAATGTCTATGTTTGACTTCACAAGAGAACCTATCAGCATTACAAAGCCTATCCGATTGATAGAATTATTTGCTGGATATGGTTCGCAGGCTATGGCGTTAAAGAGAATAGGTGCAAAATTTGAACATTACAGAGTTGTGGAGTTTGATAAGTATGCTATTGCAAGTTATAACGCAGTACATGGTACTGATTTCCCCGCAATGGACATAACAAAGGTTCATGCAGAAGATTTGAATATCTGTGACACAAATACATTCACTTACCTACTTACTTACTCATTCCCTTGTACGGATTTATCAGTTGCCGGGAAGCAAGCCGGAATGTCTAAGGGAAGTGGTACAAGAAGCGGTCTGTTGTGGGAAGTTGAGAGAATACTAACAGAAATCAGAGATAGTAACGGAGAATTACCACAGATTTTGTTCATGGAAAATGTACCACAGGTACATGGCAAGAAAAACATCAATGATTTTGAGAAGTGGTTGTGTTTCCTGGAAATTTTAGGGTACGCAAATTATTGGCAAGATTTGAATGCTAAAAATTACGGAGTGGCGCAGAACAGAAACAGGTGCTTTATGTTTTCGTTCCTTGGCAATTACTCATATGATTTTCCAAAGCCTATACCCCTCAAAAAGAAGTTGAAAGACTATCTTGAGGATAATGTAGATGAAAAGTATTACATCAACAATGAAAAGGCTGACAAGCTGATAAAACAGCTTATTGACAACGGCACATTGCCACAACACAATCTTAACAGACAGACAGACAGACAGACAGACAGACAGACAGACAGACAGACAGACAGACAGACAGACAGACAGACAGACTTGCGTTGACGGAACAATCAATAAACCACAGCAAAGAGAAGTTGCAAACTGTATCAAAGCAAAATATGATTGCGGAATCTCAAACTTGCGGTCAGACGGAAACTTGGTTGTTAAGCAATCAAGCAACGCAGTTTGAAAAGCAGATTGATATTGCAACAACTCTTATGGCGAGGGATTATAAAGGTTTTGGAAATCAATCTATGAATGGAGTGATTGAATGGAAGTAATAGGCAGTATATACACCGGAGTGACGGAAGATTTTCAGCGAGGTGTATATCAGATTGCAAGATGCGTAAAGGCTGAAAATCACGATTTAGGAGTAATTATGGCAGATGTAAATGTAATAGGTTCGCTTGAAAGCAAATTTGAAAGCACGAACCGAATTTATGATGTGGGGGGTGTAGTCCAACATTGAGTACTATGCAAGGTGGCGGTCAAGAACCGAAAATTTTTGAAAGTCAGATAGTTGCTATGCGTGGCAGAAATCCCGATAATCCGTCCGATAGGTCCGTGGGTAGACCAACAGAACAGAGATTAGAAGTGAATACGCAAAGAACCAGTAATTGTCTGACAAGTGTGCAGAAAGATAACCTTGTGATTGAGCCACAATATAGGATTAGAAAATTAACACCTAGAGAATGCGGGCGTCTTATGGCTGTATCCGATGAAGATATTTCCAAAATGGAAGAAGTAAATAGTAATTCGCAGCTATACAAGCAGTTTGGCAACAGCATAGTCGTAGATGTTATGTGTGCTATGTTTAAGAATTTGAATATTGAACAGAAATGAGGTAGAGAAAAATGGAAAATAAGAAAATGTCAGTGATGGAGGTTTTACAGGATTTAAAAAAAGAGCTGGCAGATAGTGGTGTGACCGATGAAACGTATGGACCTGATAATTGTTTTGAAGACGGTCAGTTTTACGGAATTGACTACGCAATACGGCTTATAGAGGAAAATCTTTTACCAGAAAATGAAAATCCGTGTATTGACGTTAAATGTCCTAATTGTGGCACTGTAACTAAGGTGGTGTGGTGATGGGTCTTCATGGAGTGAACGAAAGACAAATGCGGATTGTTGAAATATTGAAACGTGAAAAATTTTGCACGGCATCGGAATTGCAAGAAGTTTTGGGCGTTACTACACGTACGATCCGTTATGATATGGCGTATTTAAAGAAAGTTTACAAAGATAATATTGTTTGTCACCGTGGTGGTCACGGTGGCGGCATAGAATGGGTAGACAGATAAAGGTGGTGTGAATTGTGGACGGATGGATAAAACTTTACAGGAAAATGGTTGACTGCTGTATTTGGCAATCTAACGAACCGTTTGACAAAAGAAGTGCCTGGGTGGATCTGCTTCTTCTTATGCAACACAATGATAAGAAGATGATGGTTGATGGAGTTGTTAAGTCTGTGAAGCGTGGATCATATATGTTCAGTATTGACAAATTGGCGTCACGTTGGCAGTGGTCTCGGAACAAGGTTAAGCGTTACTTGAGTGAACTGGAAAGTGAACAAATGTTGTACACAGAACGAACCAAGAGAGGAACGCTCATAACCGTAGTAAATTACGGGGTTTATCAAGGGTACGAAAAATTTGGTGAACCATCAGACGAACCATCAGACGAACCATCAGACGAACCATCAGACGAACCATCAGACGAACCATCAGACGAACCACAAAACAAGAATATAAAGAATGTAAGAAGTAAAGAAAGAAAGAAATATATATGTGCATTTGAGGAATTTTGGAAAATTTACCCACGGAAAATCAACAAGGGTAAGGCGTATGAGTGTTACTGTGCCAGAGTAAACAGCGGTTATTCCGAGGCGGAGCTTTTAGAAGCCGTCAGAAATTATGCGGATGAATGCAAAAAGAAAGGCACGCCTACGGAGTACATAAAGCATGGAACGACATTTCTTAGTGCCGCCACACCGTTTGTTGATTATTTAGACAAGAATTACAAGGGAGGCAATGATGGATGTAATAGACAGGACAATAGACAAAGTGATGGCGGATATTCAGATTATGAGAAATTCTTCCGAGAGGCACATTGATGAAGAACCAAAGCATTCCTGCCCGGTATGTCACGATACTGGGTGGGAAGAATATGAAAAAGACGGTTACACATTCTGCAGGGAGTGTAAGTGTGGTATCCGCAGGAGGCAGATTGAAGAAAATCGGATGCGATTTGCTAATTTGCCATCGAATTTTAGTAAATTACGCATCAGTAGTTTTGATATTACCGCCTACAATAGCCCTAATTGCCAAAATGCGGCACGAAACGCCATTAAAGGCATAAACTATTACCTGAACAATTTTAACGTCTTAAAAGGGCAAGGAAAGGGGCTGTATATTTATTCGCAAACTAAGGGGAGTGGAAAAACGAGAATGGCGGTTAGTCTTGCTAATGAATTGATGGACAAGGGGGTACAGGTTAAATTTGCTACTTCACTACAAATTCTGGCAGAAATCAAGAAAAGCTGGGATAAAAATTCAGAGTACCAGAGTGAAAGCGAGCTAATTAACCAGTTATCCACAACGGAGGTTCTGATTATTGACGATTTCGACGTGGAACAGGGCGGTAAGGCTTGGATAAGCGAAAGATTTTATCAAATTATAAATTCACGCTATATGGATAAAAAGGTGACGATTTACACCAGCAATTCCGGAATAGAAAGTCTTGGATACGATGATCGTATTGTGAACCGTATCAAGGAGAGGTCTTTTGTATTGCCGTTCCCGGAAGAAAGCGTGAGAGATAGGATTGCTAAAGAAAATATGTATGAGTTGATAAACGCTATTAGGAGACAGGAGGGATAATATGTCGACGAAGCATTGTGAAGCTGTGAAATCGCTTTACAAAAGAAGAGTTGAACAGGGTCTTTGCGGAAAATGCGGAAAGCCATTGGACAGAAATGGATCGGTTTGCGTTTCATGCAATGAAAAACATAAGAAATACGAAAATGAATCACGAAAATGGTATAAAGAACACGGTATATGCCCTACTTGTGGTAAAAATCAGCTTTTTGGAGACGAAAAGAACTGCCCGGAGTGCAGAGCCAAAAAAGCGGAATGGATGCAAGAGGCAAGAGGAAGGAATGGAGAAAAAATTGCCGAGCAGCATAAAATTTCTCAAAACAGAAGATATCATGAGCTGATAGATGCCGGAATTTGCCCTAACTGTAAAAAAAGACCTGCCGAAAACGGAATGAGGTTTTGCAGTATATGTCGTGCTAAACGAATTGAACAGCGTAGGATTAAAAGCGGATTTTATGCAAAGCCGAGAAAATCGGAGCGTCACACTTTGGGGATTTGCGCTTTTTGCAACAATCCGATAAAGCCCGGATACAAGATTTGCGAAACGCATTATCAAAAATGCTTAGAAACTGCAAATTCCGAAAATACTAAAAAAGCAAGAGAAAAATTAAAACAGCAAGGAGTATTTATGATATGGGGGTTAAAAGATCATGGTAAAGTATGAAGATGAATGCCTACATTGCGATACGGTTTGCATAGGCGATGGATGTCCTAACCGTAGGGTTCCGCATTGCTACTGCGATAGGTGCGGAGAAGAAGAAAAGCTGTACGAATTTGACGGCAGGCAGTTGTGTAAAGATTGTGTTATTAGTTTATTGGACGAAGTGGAGGTGGATTGAAGCAATGACTGATCCTAAAGAAATATGGCAATTAATAGCACAGATTCTTTTGAATTTAAGCGGAAATGATACGAAAATGTACGTCACTGTGTATCACGCTTTGAAACTGGAAGAAGAATGGCAGAAAAAGAAAGAAGATAGTGATAAATCAGAGAAATTAAAAAAATAATAGGAGATTGGCTTATGAAGTTGTCGAAACTTACTAAGCCAGAACTTGAAGAGATACTTGAAAACGCCAATTTAACAGAAGATGAACAGATTGTTTTCGACCTTTTGTCTAAAGGGAAAACAATAACTGAAATATCGTTGGAAATTTCCGTTTGTGAAAGAACGGTAAATAGAAGAATACAAAAAATTAAAAACAAAATAAACAGGCTGGAGGGGATTTAATGGTTAAAGTAACTATAGACGGAGAAGAAGTAGATATTTCCGAAATAGAATTACCGGAAGGCACTGTTAAACTTATTGCAGAGGTAATTGACAATCAGAACTAAGGCTAGTAGAATGTGCTGTATGTGATAAATACGGCGCATTCTAATTTTTTGGAGGGATAATTATGAAATGCGTAGCGTATATAAGAGTATCAACAGAAAAGCAAGCAGAGGAGGGAAACGGACTAGATAGTCAGATAAGAGATATTAAGAATCATTGCAGAAAAAATGGGATGATTATTGATGATTGGTATGTTGATGATGGATATACCGGATCAAATATGGACAGACCGGAATTACAAAGGTTAGTAAACGATTGCACAAGAAAAAGGGTTGAATGTGTAGTTGCTTTTAAGTTAGACCGCTTGTCAAGGAGTATGATTGATGGATTGTATTTGATTGAGAGAGTCTTTCAGCCGAACAATGTGAGATTTGAATGCGTTCATGACTCGGTAAGTTATGACAGCCCTATGGAGCAGGCATATACGCAGATGATGGCAGTATTCGCTCAGCTTGATAAAAACACCATGATGCTTAGAATGCGTGGAGGTATGTTGGAGCGAGTGAAGCAAGGATATTGGATGGGAGGAGGAAATTTGCCATACTGCTATTCGTATGATAAAAATAGCGGAATTTTGGTTCCCATTCCCGAAAAAGCTGATAAGGCACAAAAAGCTCTTGATTTATTCTTGGACGGTTACTCTGATGTTAAAATAAAAAATATGTTAGGGTTTAAGTCAGAGCCGGTAGTAAAAAGCATACTAACTAGCGTAGTAAACATCGGAAAAATACCATACAAGGGTAATATCTATCAAGGTAGACATACTCCGATTTTTGACCAAGAAAAATTTGAATTGGCGCAAGAAATGAGGAAGACACGAAGTAAGTCAAAAATTTGTTGTCAAACGGAGCCAAATCTTTTGACAGGTCTTTGTTATTGCGGTGTTTGTGGATGCAAAATGAGATATCAAAAATGGACGCACGGAAAGCATAAGATATACTGTTGTTCAAGGAGTAAAGATTTGTCGTACATACCTAATTATGATGAAAATTGCGATAATTCAATAGAGTGGTCGGACGAAATTGAGGAGCAAGTCGAGAAAGAAATAATACGCATATCGCTTGACCTTTCTTCGTATAAGCCAAAAGAAAAAGAAACCAAACTTGATATTATGAGATTTCAATTAAAAAAAGATAAAAAAAGGTTAAAAAGACTTTACGCTCTATATGCCGATGGTAATGATACTGTAATCGAAATGATCAAAAATTTAGAGTCTCAAATAGAAAAAACGAAAAAAAATATATCTGACGAAGAAAAAAATAATGCCAATAGTCAGAAAAAAGAATTTGTTTACGAAAATATAAAAAAAATTGCCGATGTATGGAAGTACACCGACAAAAAACATAAAAATATGATATTAAAGACTATAATAGATAAAATCGTAATAGTCAATGGAAATATCGAAATTCAGTTAAAAAAATTTTAGCATAAACATAATGCCATGCCTACGGTATTAAGTTAGTGCTAACGCCGTATTTATCACTATTTCAAAATACTTAATTTTATAGTATGTCGCTAAAAAGTCATTTTTTTGTCGTTTTTGGCGTCTTTTTTTATGCAAAAATTTAATCAAAGGAGGGAACGGCAGATGATTACAGACGCAATGCGAGAACGTATTTTTGGCAATGAAACAGTAATGAAGAGAGTTGACCTTGTTACGCTGTCCCTTATTTTGAAAACAATAGATGAAGTTTTGGAGGAGGGCGAAAGAAATGCAAATGAATCCGTATCAGACATATCAGCAGGCTCCGGCTATGACTTATAGTCCGGGATTTAACGCTTATCAATACAATCCGATGCAAAACGTACAACAAAGGTTGCCGCAAGAACAGATGCAACCACAGCAAGTACAGCAACCGGCACCCATGTCCGGCATGGTCGGTAAAATGGTCGGAAGAGTAGAAGATATAGCTCCGCAGGATGTACCAATGACCGGAGCGCCGGCGTTTTTTCCAAAACAGGACTTATCAGAAATCTATGTTAAGGCATGGAACAGCAACGGCACACTAGATACTGTCGTTTTTAAGCCCGTTTCGATGACGGATGGTGTAAATCCTATGGATGATGGTAAAAAACTCGAAATAGGGCTATCTGACGATGTCACAGGGGCATTTATGAAACGATTCGATGAATTGGAAAGCAAAATATCATCTATTGAATCGTCATTAACAAAAAATACTTCGAAAAGCACAAGGTCTTCAACCAAAAAGGAGAGTGATGCTGAATGAACCCAATTAACATTATTCAAATGATGACAGGTGGAAATCCTCAGCAGGCAATTCAAAGCATAATTGAAAACAATCCTAATGTTCAAAACAATCCGCTTGCACAGAACGCCATGAAAATGTATCAAAATGGAGATACAAGGGGTCTACAGAATATGGCTGAAAATATGTGCAAAGAGCGTGGAATTACAGTAGATCAAGCAAAACAACAAGTTATGGGTATGTTTAACAAACATTGATACATTTTGGGTCGTGCGCACAAAAAGACCGGTTACCCGATGTAAATAAATTTACGGAGGTAAACCAAAATGTTTAATGGAAATTCACCAAGTCTTGCCGATATTGCGGCAGTGACAGGAAACAACAGGAACAGTGATGGTATGTGGGGCGGTGATGGCTGGTGGGCCATTATCATCTTCGCTATGATCTTCGGCTGGGGTGGCTTCGGCGGTAACGGCTGGGGCGGCAATGGCGGCGGAATGGGATCTACAGCAGCCGCATACACAGACAGTGCAATTCAGAGAGGATTTGACACACAGTCTATCATCGGAAAACTTGACGGAATCAACAACGGTTTGTGTGATGGTTTTTATGCGATGAATAATGGTATGCTTACCGGGTTCAATGGCATTAACACCAATGTAATGCAGACCGGGTACGGAATTCAGCAGGCTATTAACGCCGATACTGTGGCAAATATGCAAAACACAAATTCTTTACAGTCGCAGATTGCTAGTTGTTGCTGTGACGTAAGAGAGGCTATTCAGGGTGTAAACTACAACGCAGCTCAAAACACATGTGCTTTGCAGAACACAATGAACAACAACACCAGAGACATCATTGACAGTCAGAACGCCGGCACCCGTGCAATCCTTGATTACCTTTGCCAGGAAAAAATCTCTAGCCTGCAAGCGGAGAACAGTGATCTTCGCAGAGCGGCTTCGCAGGATCGCCAGTCTGCACTCCTGACAGCTGCAATGAACACACAGACACAGCAGATTATCAATTCTGTAAATCCTACAGCTGTTCCGGCGTATGTCGTTCCTAATCCTAACGCATATGCTTATGGTTGCGGATGCAATACGGGTTGTAACTGCTAACAACTGAATAATTGAGTATCTTAATTGAATTAACTCAATCTAAACCGATCTAAACCGATTTAAACCGATTAAAAACCGTTTTTAGTCTAAGTTTAGTCCAAGTTTAGTCCAAGTTTAGTCAAGAGTTAGTCGAGATTATGTCTGCTATGCAGTATTACTTTTGAATAATCAAAGGGCAGGCTGCAATGTTTGCCCTTATTTTTATGAAAGAGAGGTAAAAACTATGGAAATAACAGGAATTGCGTTACAAACAGTTGCCGCCGGAGAAGATGTTGCATTTACAGAAACGCCGGTAAAAGGAACAAAATGTATAGTCCACAGACAGGGTAGCGGAATCATTAAGCTTAGAGGAATAACCAATCAATGCAGGGCTAGGTTTTTGGTTTCTTACAGTGGAAATATTCAGATACCTACAGGCGGTACAGTTGAAGCTATTTCACTTGCCATTGCAGTAGACGGAGAACCATTGCAGTCAACACAGATGATCGTCACTCCTGCGGCTGTAGAGAATTTCTTTAATGTCTCCGCACAGGCTTATATTGACGTTCCTTGCGGTTGCTGTAGCACTGTTGCCGTGCAGAATACGTCAGCACAAGCTATTGAGGTTCAGAACAGTAATTTGATTGCTGTCCGTGAAGCATAGGGGGTGTTGGTTATGGATATCAAAAGAATGCACAGTATGATTGAAAAGCTGACAGAAGTGGCTTGTTGTGAGTTTGACAAAGGCATTGACAATATCAATGTCGAAGAAATGGGCGAAGCTACGGACATGATGAAAGACCTTGCCGAAGCTATGTATTATCGCACTCTTACAAAGGCAATGGATGAATCTGATTCAGAGGAAATACTTGCGATGATGGAAAAATACGGCGATAGACGTCATTATGACCATTACCGGTACGCTGACGGCAGATTTGCTCCAAAGGGCAGAGGAACACGCCGGGGATATGATGAACCACCGTATTACCATATGGATCCGGAGTGGGATCGTGATATGGATAGACACGATGGTAAAATGCATTACACCGACACCGGCATGAACCGTCCGGAAATGAAAGAAAGCAATTATGACCGTGCAAAACGTCATTACACGGAAACAAAAGACATGCACAAGGCTGACACGCCGGAGGATAAGCAAAAAAAGATGGAGTCTCTTGACAGCTATATGAAAGAGATTACTGGTGATGTGACAAAGCTTATGCACGATATGACGGCAGAAGAAAAGAATTTACTTAGAAACAAGCTTTCAACACTGGTTTCTAAAATTTGACAGTGAGGTGATGGCGTGATGTTTACGATCAACGATACGGCATGGGATGTTGTGATTGTTCCACCGGATGATTACCGGCTACTTCGGAGTGATGACACTATGAGCATCGGTGTTACCGACAGCAATACTCACGAAATTTACATTTCCAGCCTTGTAAAAGGTGGATTTTTCAGAAAAGTGCTTACTCACGAAATATGTCACGCCATTTGCCTTAGTTATGACATTTATCTGCCGCTTGAGCAGGAAGAAGTTTTATGTGATTTCGTGGCAACATACGGAGCGGAAGTCTTTGAAATCGTTGATATGTTGCTATCGTCTATGAGGAGGGTTGCGTGATGGATATCAAACAGCTACTTGACTACGTTCGCCGGACGAATCCGGATATTACAGAGGAGAAATTGGTCAAAGAATTATCAGTAAACTGGTATGCTTCACGTTCTCTGATTATGACCGTAGAAAATAATACTTGCAAAAATGTTAGAGATATGTTATTGTAGTTATACAATTCAATATATTCTACAAGTTATCCATAAAAGCTATCGGGCATTCAAGCGGCGTCCGGTAGCTTTTTTGTTGCAAATTATTTTTAAGTATGGTATAATACATTTATAAAATGTAAATTAAAATGCATTTTATGTTTTTTTTGCACAATTTATAATTTGAAGTACACGACGCACATTGTGCAAAATGACGAAAGCGAGGTACAACGATATGGTCAATAACTTCGACAACACGAATGGAATCTGTGTGAACACAAAAGATGATGTTTTGCGTGAGCGTTTTATTTACGGTGCGGAGCTGACCGGCAAGTATGGTTTTCCACAGTTGCCACCGATAAATGCATCAGCGGACGGATTGCGACCGGTTCCGTTTAATTCAGCATCGAAAGAAAAGCATCCGGCAGACTGCCTGTGTCATTTCTTCATAGACGATAATTTGTTTGAGCGGTTATGGAACAATCCGCAGAAATATTTTGATATGCTTGGCAATTTTAAATACATCGCCGGTGTTGATTTTAGCTTTTATGATGATATGCCGGTAGCGTTGCAGATATACCAGGTATACCGATCACGGGCATTGTCTTGGTGGCTGACTCTAAACGGTATGGACGTGATACCGGTTGTTGGTTGGGGATCTGCGGATACATACGACTTTTGTTTTGACGGTCTGCCGATGCACAGCGCACTAATAGTCAGCACAAACCGTTGTTTTACAGATGCCGGAAAGCATTGCTATATAACAGGATTCCGCGAAATGGTCCGGCGGTTGGAGCCATTCCGGGTTCTGGTGGTGGGTAGACCAATAGAGACAGGAACGGAAGAAACGACAGAAATAATATACCTTGACAGCTTCGGACAGGAGCTGACACAAAAATTAAGGGGGTGCAAGGATGGGCAGCAGATCCGGAATGAATAAGGGCGGTTATGTCTTCGGTGCGGACGCTATCGCAGAAACTTACACCGTTGAGCGTGACGGCGTGAAGATCATCCGCCTTCGGTGGCATTTTAAGCACTATAAGAAAAAATTGAAAGAAATAAAAAGAAAAAATAAAGAGGGCTTTCAAATCCCTCTTTATTGATCGGATCAAAACGGCTCACGCATTCTTTTCGATATAATTCGCGATCAACGCATAAGCAGAAGGTAAATCCCAGCTAGAAACCCCAATAAATTTTACAGCATCATCAAATAAGTCCTTGGTATATTTCGGTATATCCCTGCGGATTGATTCCCTTAAATCACCAAGGGAAAAGCATTTTCCTAGAGATTCCCACATATATGCATTATCACCTATTAAATCGTTGATATAGTTATATTCCTTCAATATGTCATTAGTTGAATAACCATTTACACCGGGGAATCTCCTTTTTGACCCAACTGTAAGACTTTCCTCAAATTCTTTCTTTTTCATGTTATTTACAGCCTTTTTCATTTCTTCATAGTTTATCATATTTTTGTCCTCCTTTTTACTTATGATATCATATTTTTATTGATTTGTCCCCGGATTCCTCCGGGGCGTGTGAAAATTATTTGACCGCTGCACGTTTCAAAATGTCCCAAAGCTCCGCACGCTTCCCGTTTACCATTGCTCGTGCTGTGGCGATATCAACGCCGGTATAATCGGAAAGCATCGTTGAAACCGCCATAAATGAAGCATATTCATTTTTATACGTTTCATCAAACGCCTTTTCATATTCGGCATTTTCCGGCTCCCGGTCGTAGTCGGCTTCTGCGTGGTTTGCTATTTCCTCCAGGCGTTCCAGCCTTGCCAGTTCTTCAATCATTTTTTTAATCATATACTATATACCATCCTTTCATTATTTACCCTGTCTCATCTGTGCAGGTGGGGCAGTTCCTACAGACCGCCGTGCGGCGGTCTTGACTTAAACAATTTCTAAATATCCTAAGATTTCCACATCAGCGGGAATACAGAAGAACATTACCCCGGATGGTCTGTATTTTGGAACGTATGAAGCATGATAGCTTTCCCCATCGTTGCCAATTGCTAAATATTCCCCGGCTATATGCTTCTTTGCTATTTCCTCAAAACTTATTAAATCCTCTGTAATTATCTTTCTTTCTGTAACTGTCATATCTGTTTCCTTTCTGGTCTGCCATCATCAGCACCGGGAGACCGTCCCGCGGTGGACGCTCCGTTCTGGAGCGTTTCGGCTATTTAAACATTTCCCAAGGTGCTGTTATCGTGCCGCCACTGCATTTTGCGAAAATAATAATGTCACCCTTTTCTGTGATTTCGTAACTTTCGAAAACGCATTCAATAGCGTTCTCCGGATCTCCTGCTCCGTAAATAAGAATATCGCCTTTTTTCATAATTCTTTACCTCCTGTTTTTTAAAATCCCTATCGGGTAAAGCAAGCCGGGGAATCGAACCCCGGAACCGCCTGCCGGTCTTGCTATTTGATTGACAACTCCAGACTGTCAATATTGCCTTTTGCCATTTCCTCAAGAATTGCTGCAACCTCTTCCTTGATAGATCCCTCTGCCGGATCTGTGAAGGTGTAATCCTCGTTGTATTTTGCTCCGCTGATTTTGATTTGATATGTCATTGTTTTGTCCTCCTTATTATTTATTTAATGATTGTAACTGTGATATCATTGTCGTTGTTAAGTGCTTTGATCTCCTCGATTGTAAATTCTTCAACTCCTACCAGAAGCCCATCAACTCTGATTTCGCATTTTCTCATTTTTCTTTACCCTGCCGGATGTTCCGGCTCCTTTCTTTTGATCTTGAATACATTATAGCACTGTCAATATAGAATTGCAATAGTGTATTGCAATATAGAATTGAATTTGTGAAAAATGTACAAAATAATCAATTGCAATATAGTATTGTTGCATAGAATTGCAATAGTGTATTGCAATATAGAAAGTCATATGATATATTTAATAAAAATGATGAACAGGGGGCGTTTTTATGCAAGCTACACAAAAAGAAAGAAGCGATTATTTAAAAGAAAGAATTCGAAAGCAGAATATGGAAGCAAAAAAGAAATGGGCTTCTATAACATGCAGAATTCCGATCGGGAGCAAAGATGAGATTGTAAAGCGAGGCGAGACTATAAATGGTCTTGTGAACAAGCTTATAGCCAAATGGCTTTCCGAAAATCCAGAAACGAAGCCGGATCCTGCACAGGATCCGGAATGTGGAAGACCGTTCACGTTCCCGCCGAAAGCAAAGGACCGGACACCGGACGAAGAAGCCGAAGCGCTGGAAGCGTTACAAAAACAAATCAATCAAAAGATCGCTACACAGAAAGCGGAGTTGACATCAGAGGAAGAAAGAAACCGAGATAGAACGTTACTTTTGTGCGTTCCGGATGAGGTTTTTGACAAAGCAGTAAAAAAATAATAATTTATTGCAATACACTATTGCAATATAGAATTGAATATGATATACTGTTTTTAGATCAAAAAAACAACCCGCCGCAGGGTGAAGCGGATGAAAGGAGAACGATATGTTAAATTTCGAAAAATTAAGCAGTATGCCTTTTGAGGAGGCGGAAAAGCTGGTCCTCGCAGATGGCTATAAGCAGGACAGCGAAGCCGAAGGAGCGTGTGCATCCGGGGAAGCCGAAATGATTCTCGATTCATACTACAAAAAGTTCGACGAGGACAAAGAAAGCACGATTTCTTTTGTACAGCTTTATAATGTTGTAAAGCATAACGAGGGCGACCTTGACGACATAGAGGTTGTCAAATCGTATTGGGAGGAGGTATAAAACATGGAGTACACTAATCAAAAATGGTATGTCCTCGATGACAATACCAGATTCGGAGGAATGGACATTTTCGGAGCTGAAACGCCGTTTAATACCGTTGAGGAAGCGGTAAAATAGGCTGAAAGCCAGTGGAATCACCTGACTTATCGTGAGAAAAAACGGCGCGATATATCGGTCGTAAAAGCTTCAGCACTGGAAGACGGCTCACTTGACCTTGAACAGGGTTATGACCCCGTGGTCACGTTCCCGACCGGTGGCGAAAATGAATAATGCAGACAGAATGAGGGCGGAGTTATCCGACCAGATACTAAAACTCACGCTGGAACAGCTTTATAAGCTGATCAACACGGCGGAAGAGCTGGAGCCTGATGACAATGTTATTGATCTCGGAAACCTGTTTACCTGTGAGAAATGCCGGGAGAAATACGGGGAATGCAGCGAAGATACAAGGGACTGCGAAAGCCGGTTTCTTGAATTTTGTGAAGAAGAAGCGCCTTGAAATATAGGCGCTTTTTTATTTTGCACCAAAATAATACACTAAAATAAATACTTTTTGCACAATAGGAGAAAAGAAGAAAGAGAAAAGGAAACAAAAAACGAAAAACAAAATAACCAAAAACAAATGATCCAAATAAAGTACACCACAAAAAATAATATACATATACATTATATTATTTATTATTAATT